>Ga0164293_10000420_pt1 | contig 33141 bp, 22 predicted proteins | sample GEODES118metaG_FD_111487 | JGI IMG/M metagenome (GOLD analysis project Ga0164293, IMG submission 111487) | Eutrophic lake water microbial communities from Lake Mendota, Wisconsin, USA - GEODES118 metaG | ecosystem: Environmental > Aquatic > Freshwater > Lake | place: USA: Lake Mendota...
GCCACCCGTTCTGGCCACCCGCGAAGACACAGGCTGAACCGAGCAGCACCGGAGCCATGTCGCGGGGCCCCTGGCGCACATAGCCCCAGGCCTGGATGCCACGCTCCCAGGCACCTAGCTCTGGATCCGGACCCCAGGGATTGGCGAGACCATGGGGCGCCTTTACACGCACCACAATGCGCCATCGATCGCCGGCCCTGAGCACCGGGGTGGTGCGAGCAGAGACCGGTGCGGCCAGCGGCACCGGATTGGCGATCACGGCACGGGTGTCCGTATTGCCATTGAAATTGGCATTGATATCCGCATTGATATCCGTACCCGTATCCGCATCGGCCGGCGTCACTGCGCCGTACCAAGAGAGTTGCACCCGCCGCAGCCCAGCCAGGGACGCGGGCGGTAGCTCAGCGCCGGCGCTGGAGACCGCGCGGGCTGAGGTCACTGCAAACTCGAACCGGTAGCCGCCCTCCACCGCCTGCGGCAGTGCGTCAATGCGGCCCTCCAGGTGCAGGTCTCGGCCCTCGACGATGGCGGGCAGTGCCCGGGCTACACGCTCCACCGCGCGCAGCCCGGTGCTGCCCCAGCCCAGACCGAAGGCCAGCGCGAAGACAAGGCACCAAGCCCCCGCGCTGCGAACCCATGCCCTGTGCGAGGGACGAAGGTGCGGATGTGCCCACTGAAGTGCCCATAGACCCGCCAGTGCGACGCTCACCCCCCCTGCGACGCAGGCCAGATACGCCTCGGGCCGCCACAGCTGCGCCTGCTGCAGCTGGCAAGCGCAGCCCAGCAGCCACCCCAGCGCCAGCGCGGCCGGGCCCGGTGCAGGCGGTGAACCTTGCGCATCCGTGGCGCTGACACCGGCTGCTGGCGCCACGGGCCCTGCGGTCGGGTAAGCCGGGTCAACAGCGCCAGTCGCTTCGCCGGCAATCACGGGAGCCCTTGCCACCATAGCGCTTTTATACTTCCAAAGGATTACATCCGGGAGCCCGCCATGTCAGACCATCCACCCCCCCCTTCCCCATCGCTTCCGGCGCTCCACGAGGGCTTCCCCGCCATGCGCGTCGCGCACCTGGAGGCGCTCCGGTGAGTGCTCCGGCCTGTACCACCGACGCGGACCCACCAGCGCTCCTGGCGCGCGACATCCTCGACGCCCTGCCTCACCATGTGCTGCTGATCGACGCACAGGGGCGGGTGATCGCCACCAACAAGGCCTGGGAGCGGTTCGCCCGGCACGGTCAAGGCGCGCTCTCCTGTGCGCGTCTGGGCCAGAGCTATCTCGAGGCCTGTCAGGCCGCGGTTCAGGCCGGCGAACCCGACGCACCAATGCTGCTGGCTCAGGTGCAGCGCCTGCTGGACACCCCCCACGGGAGCGAGGCCGAGGTCGGCCTCGAATACGACTGGCAGGGCGGCCGCTGCTTCCTTATCCACCTGAGCCGGCATCCCGCTGGCACTGGCCTGGTGGTGACGCACACCGAGATCAGCCGCTGCAAGCGCGCCGAGGCGCAATTGCGCCAGGCGCTGCGCACGATCCAGGGGGTGATCGACGGCACCGACACCCTGGTCTATGCCAAGGACCTCGAAGGACGCTACCTGCTCACCAACCGCAGCTGGCGGGACCGCACCGGCCTGAGCGAACGCCAGGCCGCGCAAACCACTGACGAGCAGGCCTGGGGCCCTGCCCTGGCCGCGGCGCTGCGGGCCAATGACGCCCAAGCCCTGGCCAGCGGCGGGCTGATGGTCGCCGAGGAGCAAGCCGCCAACCACGGCCAGCCCGCCACCTACCTCTCAAGCAAGTTCCCGCTGGTCGATGACGCCGGCCAGGCCTGGGCGTTGGGCGGCCTGTCCACCGACATCACGCCCCTCAAGCAAGCACAGGACGCGCTGCAGGCACGCGAGCGTGAGCTGCAGTCCCTGGCCGACAACACGCCCGACGTGCTGGCCCGCTTCGACAGCGCGCAGCGCATGGTCTTCGTCAATGCAGCCATTCAGCGGATGACGGGGCGTCTGCCGCGTGAATTCATTGGCTCCACCCCACGCGAGGCGGGCCTGCCCACCGAGCTCTGCGAGCGCTGGGAAGCAGCCATCGCCGCGGTGCGAGAGGACGGCCTGGCGCAAACCCTGGAGTTCACCTTCCAAAGCCGCCGCGGGCCACGCCACTACACCGGTCGCTTCGTCCCCGAGTACGGCCCCAGTGGCGCCGAGATCGGCTGCGTCCTGGGCGTCTTGCACGACGCCACCGAGCAAAAGCGGGCTGAGGACAGCGTCAACCGTCTGCTCGGCGAGGAACGCCACTACGCGCGGTTGCTGTCCCACCTGGCCGAGGCCTCGCGCCTGGTGCATGCCAGCTTGTCAGCCGACGAGATTGCCCAGGTGCTGACCCAGCAGGCACGTGAAATTCTGGGGGCGCAACGGGCCTGCACCACGGTGCAAATGCACGACGGCGACCGCCACCCGCCGATCCGTGCGGTGGCACGCTGCTGCGACCGCATGGGCTCGGACGACCCGCCGGTGCAGGGCGTGCTCAGCGTCCACCTCACCGGCCAGGGCGGCCGGCCGCTGGGGCGCCTGCAGGTCTGGGGCCGCGAAGTCAGCCGTGACGGAGGCCGCGAAGCGGCGCCCTTCAGCCCTGAGGACGAGTCCATCCTCACGCAGCTGGCAGCCATCGCCTCCACCGGCCTGGACAACGCACGCATGTACACCTCGCTGCGCGACGCCGATGTGCGCAAAGACGAATTCCTCGCCACCCTGGCGCACGAGCTGCGCAATCCCTTGGCACCGATCCGCAATGGCCTGGAAATCCTGCGCCGCTGCGACCAGCTCACAGGCGCCGCCGCCCGGGCCCAGGAAATGATGGAGCGCCAGGCCAGCCATTTGGTGCGCCTGGTCGACGACTTGCTCGACGTCTCCCGCATCAGCCGGGGCAGGGTCGACCTGCGCTGTGAGCGGATCACTGTTCAGTCCATCATCGACAACGCGCTCGAGGCTTCGCGCCCGGCCATCGACGCCGGCGGTCACCAGCTTTCCATCGTGCTGCCCGAGGGCGCGCTCTGGCTCGACGGCGACCTCACCCGCCTGGCCCAGGTGCTGGGCAATTTGCTGAACAACGCTGCCAAGTACACGCCGGAGGGGGGCCACATCAAACTGCATGTGCGAACCGAGGGCGCCATGCTGGCACTGGCCGTGAGCGACGACGGCGTCGGCCTGTCGGCCGAGACCCTGCCCAAGGTCTTCGACCTGTTCGCCCAGATCGAGCACACCCTGTCCCGATCGCAGGGCGGGCTGGGCATCGGCCTGTCCCTGGTCAAGCAGCTGGTCGAGCTGCACGGCGGCTCGATCATGGCCGAGAGTGAGGGCCTGGGCCTGGGCAGTCGCTTCACCTTGCGCCTGCCGCTGGCCCGCAGCGCACCCGGCCAGATTTATGCCGGCGACCTGGGACCGGCCGGCATGTCCGTCGGCGACGCCCTGCGGGTGCTGGTGGTCGACGACAACGTCGACGGCGCCGAGAGCCTGTCCATGATGCTCGAGCTTCTGGGCCACCAAGTCCACCGCGTCCACGATGGGGCGAGCGCCATCACCGAGGCCACCGAATGGGTGCCCGACGTCGCGCTGCTCGACATCGGCCTGCCCGATCTCACCGGCTACGAGGTGGCCCGGCGCCTGCGGGCTGAGCCACGCCTCGGCGGTCTTCTGCTTGTGGCGGTCACCGGCTGGGGCAGCGAGGACGACCAGCGACGCAGTGCCGAGGCCGGTATCGACCACCACCTGACCAAGCCGGTCGACGCCAGAGCCCTCGAACGGCTGCTGGCGAGCCGGGCTGCAGCACAATCCGGCACTGCTCTTGCTTAAGCAACACCATGGCCATTCACGCAGCCCTGAGCCACGTCACCCATTACCGTTATGACCGCCCGGTGCAGCTCGGACCGCAGGTCGTGCGCCTGCGCCCGGCGCCGCACGGCCGTGGCAAGGTGCTTTCCTACTCGCTGCGGGTCGAGCCGGCCAAGCACTTCATCAACTGGCAGCAAGACCCGTTTTCGAACTACCAGGCCCGGCTGGTGTTCCCGGAAAAGACGCGCGAGTTCAAGGTCACGGTCGACCTGGTGGTCGAGATGGCGGTCTACAACCCCTTCGACTTCTTCCTCGAGCCGACGGCCGAGACCTTCCCCTTCGCCTATGCGCCCGAGCTGCAGTCTGAACTGGCGCCGTATCTGGCCGTCGACCCGGCCGGCCCCCAGGTTCAGGCCTGGCTGGACAAGGTCGACCGCAAGGCGCAGCCCACCATCGACTTCCTGGTGGGCCAGAACCAGCGGTTGCAGCAGGACATCCGCTACCTGATCCGCATGGAGCCGGGCGTCCAGACGCCGGAGGAAACCCTGAAAAAGGCCTGTGGCTCCTGCCGCGACTCGGGATGGCTGCTGGTGCAGCTGCTGCGGCACCTGGGCCTGGCGGCGCGCTTCGTCTCTGGCTACCTGATTCAACTGGTGCCAGACACCAAGGCCTTGGACGGGCCCAGTGGCACCGAGGTCGACTTCACCGACTTGCATGCCTGGTGCGAGGTGTACCTGCCGGGCGCAGGCTGGATCGGGCTGGACCCGACCTCGGGCCTGCTGGCGGGCGAGGGGCACATTCCTCTGGCCTGCACGCCCCAGCCCTCCGGCGCGGCGCCGATCGAAGGGCTGGTCGACGACGCCGAGGTGGAGTTCGCCCACCACATGACGGTCACCCGCGTCCATGAATCGCCCCGCGTCACCCAGCCCTACACCGACAAGCAGTGGCAAGAGGTTCTGGCCCTGGGCGAAGCGGTCGACACAGACCTGGCTGCCGGCGACGTTCGCCTGACCATGGGCGGCGAGCCCACCTTCGTGGCCGCCGAAGACCGTGACGCACCGGAATGGAACACCGATGCCCTGGGCCCGACCAAGCGCGGCTTCGCCACCCATTTGGTGGACAAGCTGCGCGCCGAGTACGGCGAAGGCGGCTTCCTGCATTTCGGTCAGGGCAAGTGGTACCCCGGCGAGCAGCTCCCGCGGTGGGCGCTGTCCATTTGCTGGCGGGCCGACGGCCTGCCCTGTTGGGAAGACCCTTCCCTTTTTGCCGACGAAAGGCACAGCCATCACTACACGGACGAAGATGCCGAGCGCTTCATCCGCGGCCTCAGCGCCAACCTCGGTCTGACTGACAAATGGGTCCAGCCCGGCTACGAGGACACCTGGTACTACCTCTGGCGCGAGCGGCGCCTGCCGGTCAACGTCGACCCCTTCGACGCGCGGCTGGACGACGAACTCGAGAGGCAACGTCTGCGCCGGGTCTTTGGCCAGGGCCTGGACAAGGTGGTGGGCTGGGTGCTGCCGCTGCAGGCGAGCGACCCCGCGCTCTCAGGCCCCGCATGGAGCACTGGCCCCTGGTTCTTCCGCGACGAGCGCATGTACCTGATGCCGGGCGATTCGCCCATGGGCTACCGGTTGCCGCTGGACTCGCTGCCCTGGGTGAGCCAGGGTGACTACCCGTACCTGGTGGAGCAGGACCCTTATGCCCCGCGCGAGGCGCTGGCGCATCCGGGGCAGATGCGCACTCATGCGCGCACCCAGACTTCCCTCCAGACGCCCCTCCAGACGTCCCTTCAGACGTCCACCCCGATGCGCACTCAGACGGGAACGCAGGGGCAAGCCCAATTCCCGGCGCATCTGACTGGCGAAGCGTTCGCCGAAGGCGGCACCGTGGCGGTGCCCGGAGGCCGGGCGGCAGACGCCACGCGTCAACCGGGGCGCTTCGAGTCGGCCCACTGGGTCACCCGCACCGCCCTGTGCGTGGAAGTGCGCGACCCGCAGCGAGGCAACGGGCCGCAGGCCGAGCGCGAGCATGGCGGCAAGAGCGGGCTCCTTTACGTCTTCATGCCGCCCCTGGAGCGCCTCGATGACTACCTGGGCCTCGTGGCCGCCATCGAAGCCACGGCGCGCGAGCTGGGCGTGAAGGTTGTGCTCGAGGGCTACCCGCCCCCGCGCGATGCCCGTCTCAAGCAGCTTCAGGTCACGCCCGATCCGGGCGTGATCGAGGTGAACATCCACCCCAGCGCCAGTTGGGCCGAGTTGGTGCAACGCACCGAGTTTCTCTACCAGGCAGCCTTCGAAACCCGCCTGTCGGCCGAAAAATTCATGACCGACGGCCGCCACACCGGGACCGGGGGCGGCAACCATTTCGTGATGGGGGGCGCCACACCGGCCGACTCTCCCTTCTTGCGCCGGCCCGACCTGCTGGCCTCCCTGATCGCCTACTGGCACAACCACCCGTCCCTGTCCTATCTGTTCTCCGGGCTCTTCATCGGCCCGACCAGTCAGGCCCCGCGGGTTGACGAGGCACGCAACGACCAGGTGTACGAGCTCGAGATCGCCTTGCGCGAAATCGAGCGCAGCAAGCTGCTGCATACCCCGCACATGCCGCCCTGGCTGGTCGACCGCACCCTGCGCAACATCTTGGTCGATGTGACCGGCAATACCCACCGCAGCGAGTTTTGCATCGACAAGCTCTACTCGCCCGATTCAGCCACCGGGCGGCTGGGCCTGCTGGAGCTGCGCGCTTTCGAAATGCCGCCGCACGCACGAATGAGCATCGTGCAGCAGTTGCTGCTGCGCGCGCTCGTCTCGCGCTTCTGGAAGACGCCCTACCGCGCGCCCCTGGCCCGCTGGGGCACCCAGCTGCATGACCGCTGGCTGCTGCATGCATTCGTGGAGATGGACCTGCGCGACGTGCTGACGGAAATGCGCGAGGCGGGCTATAACTTCGACATGGCGTGGTTCGCGCCCCACTTGGAGTTCCGCTTCCCGCTGGTCGGCCAGGTGCAGGCCCAGGGGGTGGAGCTGACCTTGCGCAACGCCCTCGAGCCCTGGCATGTCATGGGAGAAGAAGGCGCGAGCGGCGGTACCGTGCGCTATGTCGACTCTTCGCTCGAGCGCATGGAGGTGCGTGTGAGTGGCCTCAATGACAGCCGTCACGTGGTGACGGTCAACGGCCAGCCCCTGCCCCTTCAGCCCACCGGTGTGGCCGGAGAGTTCGTGGCGGGGGTGCGCTATCGGGCCTGGGCGATGCCCTCGGCCTTGCACCCGACCATTGGCACCCACGCGCCCCTCACGTTTGACATCGTGGACCGCTGGATGAACCGGTCACTCGGCGGCTGCCAGTACCACGTGGCTCACCCAGGCGGTCGTAACTACGTCACCTTCCCAGTCAACGCTTACGAAGCCGAGAGCCGGCGGCTGGCGCGCTTTTTCCGCATGGGTCACACCCCGGGCTACCTGGGTATGCCGCCTGCCACACTTGACGTGATCGGCAGCCGCGAGTTCCCGTTCACCCTGGACCTGCGCAGCCCACCCCGCTGAGGCGGGGACCACGCAGGCCGGGAAGGGGTGCGTGCTGCAGCGGGGAATCATTTCGCCGGTTGCGAAGGTGCAGCGTGGCGGGGCCGCTTCAGGGAGCGGGGTATCAAGGCGTCGGCGAGGGCCCCCGGGTGGGCGTACGCATCGGGGCCAGCGTCGGTGCGAGAGGCAGTCTCAGCCGCAGCCGATGGCATGGCGAGGCGGCGAGGCCCTCGTGATGCCAGCGGCAATCGAGTGGGTCTCGATAGGCGTTCTGGTCCCGGCTCTGCAAGCTCTAGGGGCTGTGGTGCTGGCTGTGCTGGCTCAGACAACAGCGCCCGCCGCACCGGCGCGGTCGGAACGGCTGCAACTGCAGCCGCAGCCTCGCCCAGATGAATGAATGACGCGAAGGGCTGTGCGGGGAGGACGACCACCGCCCGGTACGCAAGCGAGTCCCCGTCCGGCGCGGCGAATGCATCGGGCTCGAAGCGGAGCAGGTCGGGCGGGTCGAGCCGGGACAGGTCGGGCCAGGTGTGGAGCGCGAACGAGCGCCGTGGCACGCACAGCACCCCCTCGTCTGGCGCCCGCCATGCCGAGGACGGCTTCGCCGCCTCTGGTGCGGCGGAGGCGGCCCCCTGTGCTCGGGCAGCCAACGGTGATGGGGGCCGGCTTGCACTGGGGGCGGCAGTCGGGCGGGCGCCGAAAGAGGAAATCATGGGTGATTGGCAAGGTGCTTGAAGGGGCGGCGGATTATGGGAAGCCGCCACGGCAAGGGAAGGTCCGGACGCCTGACGGCCGGCGCCGATGCCACGACGGATGAGCCCGCCGGCATCACAGCCTTCGCCTTCGTCCTACCCGAGGGCTGCGCGCGTGGCGGCATCCTCGCCGTCATGCGCAAGCACCTCTGCGCCCATGGTTCCCAGCCCCGAACCCGGGCCTGCCCTGCAACCCGACCGACCCGCCTGGCGTCGCTCTGGGTGGTCCTGCTGGTGGGCGCCCTGTCCCCTGGCGCAGCCTCAGGCCAAGCCTTCGTGCTCGAGATTGCCGCACCTCCCGCCGAGCGGGCCTTGCTCGCCGAGCACCTGACCCTGCCGCGCTACCACGCGGTCACCGACCTGGACGAGGCCGAGCTGAACCAGCTGCTGGCGCTGACTGAGCGCGAGAGCCGTACGCTGCTCCGAACCATCGGCGAATTCAGCCCGGACATCACCCTCGAGCGCGATACGGGCGCGCAGCCGCTTCGGATCGTGCTGCGGGTCAAGCCCGGGCCCATCACCCGAGTTCTTGCTGCGAATCTGAACTTCGCGGGAGACATCGCCACTTCCGAAGACCCCTCCGTGCAAGCCCAGCGCGAGGGCCTGCTGCGAAACTGGTCCCTGCCACCGGGTCGTCGCTTCACTCAGGCCAGCTGGGACGAGGCCAAGGCCAGCGCCCTGCGTGGGCTGCAGGCACGCCGCTACCCGCGGGCTCGTCAGGTGGACAGCCGGGCCGACATCGACCCCGGCACCGCCCAGGCGCGCCTGGGCCTTACCCTGGACTCGGGCCCGCGCATGCGACTCGGGCCGATACAGCCCAGCGGCCTGGTGCGCCATACACCGTTGATGGTGACGCGCCTGGCGCGCCTGCGCGAGGGCGACGACTACGACGCGCAGGCCCTGCTCAACGCGCAGGACCGGCTGGTGGCCAGCGGCTACTTCGACGCCGCCTTCTTGCATGTGGAACCGGAGGCCGATCCCGCCGCGGCCCCGGTGCAAGCCACGCTGCGCGAGGCGCCGCTGCAGAAGGTGGTGCTGGGGCTGGGCATCTCCACCGACCAGGGCCCGCGCGCAACCCTCGAGCACCGCCACCTGCAACTGCCGGGAGTGGGCGGCCGGCTGGACAGCCGCGTCGATCTGCAAAGGCGCACGCCCTCGTTGCAGTCCGAGTGGCTGGGCCTACCTGATGCGCGCGGCTGGCGAAGCGCACTGCTGCTGCGCGCCGAGCGCCAGCGTGACGGCGAGCTGCGCACCGACGGCCTGCGCCTGCGCGCCGGTCAGTTGATCACGGGCGAGGCCATCGACCGCAACGCCTACCTGCAGTTGGACCAGGCCCAGGTGAAGGGCCCCACCCTCGCCGCCACCGGCGACCACCGCGACGGTCGCGCGGTCACCGCCAACTACGCCTGGACCACGCGCCGCTTCGACCAGCTGCCCGACGCACGCCGGGGCTTTGGCCTGGCACTGGAGCTGGGTCTGGGCATCACCCTCCTCGGGCCCCGACAGCCATTTGAGCGGACCTACTTGCGCGGTCTGTGGCTCCATCCCCTCGGAAACGAAGATACAGCCACCCAAGTGGCGTCCACTGATGGGGCCCGTACTGGGGCCGGAGCTGGGCCACTCTCCGCTCGGGCAGGTCAAGGCGGTGTTGAAGACCTGGATCGCGAAGTCAGCAAGGACAGCGCAGGCCCTGGCCGGCTGGGCGCCTTCGCCGGCTGGCGCTTGCAACTGCGCGCCGAAGCCGGCGCGGTGTTCGCGCCGGCCCAAGCGCGGGTGCCCGCGACTGTCCTCTTTCGCACCGGTGGCGACACCACGGTGCGCGGCTACAGCCTGCGCGAGATCGGCGTGCGCCAGGACGATGGCAGCGTCGCCGCTGGCCACACCCTGGCGGTGGCCAGCGTGGAGTGGCTGCGACCGCTGCGGTCCGGGGGCCGCTCCAGCCTGTGGGAGCAGGCCTTCTTCATCGACACCGGCGCAGTGGCCGACCGTGCCGCCAAGCTGCGCCTGTCCACCGGAGTGGGTACCGGGCTGCGCTATGCGAGTCCGGTGGGTCCCCTGCGGGCCGACCTGGCCTGGGCAGTGCAGCCGCGGCGGCTGCGCCTGCACCTGAGCGTGGGGGTGGTGTTTTGACCGCCCGCCGCCTGCTCCTGGGCTTGCTGCTGCTGGTGGCGGGGGCCGCCCTTACCCTGGCTGCGCTCTGGATCTGGGCGGGCAGCGGGCAGTCGCTGCAATGGACCTGGAACCAGCTTGCGCCGGCTCATGGCCTGCAGGCCCAGGCGCTGCAGGGCTCGCTACGCGAGGGCCTGCGGGCGCAGCGCCTGCGCTGGGTATTGGAGGACTGGGAGGTGGAGGCCGAGGACGTCGCCATTACGTGGCGGCCGCAGGACCTGCCGACGCTGCGCGATCGGGGCCTGCTGCATGTGCCGCTGGCGCGCATTGGCACGCTGCGACTGACACCCCGCAAGCGCGGTGGCGCAGCAGCGCCTGGTGCGGGCCCTGCGCCGACAAGGCTCACCCTGCCCCTGAACCTGCAGGTCGACGAGGCCCGCCTCGGCCGCTTCGAGGTGGCCGGCGGCTGGGCGCTGCGCGACGTGGTGGCCCACTACACCTACGACGGCCAGCAGCACCAGGTGCAACTGCGCCAGGCCCGGGTGGCCCACGAGTCCCTGGGCACACTGGACCTGCAGGGTCAGGTACGCCTCGGCGCACAGGCGCCCTTGCCACTGGACCTGCGGCTGCAAGGGCGCTGGGCCATGCAGACAGCGCCCCCTCCGCCATCACCCCAGGCGCTGGGGCTGGACATTCGTGCCAACGGACCCCTCGCGCTGCTGGACCTGCACCTGCTGCTGCGCGCGCCGTCCGTCGCAGGTGGGAGCGCCGGTGCCACGCCCCCCGGGTCGGCGAGCGCGCCACAGGCCGAGGTGCGAGCACGAGTCGCGCCCTGGTCGCAGCCGCGCTGGCAGTCGATCGACGGACGGCTCTCGGCCCTGGACCTGGCAGCCTGGTGGCCGAAGGCTCCGCGCACCCGGCTCAGCGGCCGCTTCTCTCTCGCACCGCCCGCAAGCGCGCCAGGCCCGGGGCCCGATGCGCCAACGCCACCGGGCGCGGGCGGTAAGCCTGCCTCGCTGCAGCTGGATCTGGACAATGCGATTCCCGGGCCATGGTCCGAGGGCCGCCTGCCACTGGCCCGGCTCGAGGGTCAGGCCGACCTCGACGCCAACCTGCTGCGTGCGCTGCGCCTGCAGATGGACGTGAACCGCAGCACCCGCTGGCAGTTGCAACTGCAGGCGCCGGTGCGCTGGCGGCGCGAGGCCGACGGCCGCTTGACCCTGGGGCCCGGGGCGTTGCTGTTTGACGGGCTGCCAGTCCGCCTGGCCTGGGACGGCCTGCAGTGGGGTCGGGGGGAATGGGCTGCGCAGGCCCACCTGAGCGGCCTGCCGCTGGCCTGGGCGGTGCAGGGTCTGGGCATCCTGCCGGCCGGTTGGCGCCTGCGCGGCAACCTGGAAGCCGACCTGAGGATGTCGGGTACCGGTGCTCAGGCACGCTGGGACGGCGCGCTGCGCGCCGATGAACTGGCGCTGCGCTCGGTGGTCGACGGCATTGACCTGCACAGCGGAAGCCTGCGTGCGCGGCTGGTAGGGCGAGATCTGTTCATCGACGACCTGCAGCTGCTCGGGCTGGACACGCCCGGCACGCCCGGCAGCGGTGGTCGCCTGCAGGCCCGCGCGCAGGGGCGGTGGCTGCCGGCAGGTGGCTGGTCACTCGCCATCGACGCCAACTTGGCGCAGCTACGGGCCAGCCTGCGCCCCGACCGGCTCGTCACCGTCTCGGGCCAAGCGCGCGCCGAGCTTGCGAGCCGGGCGCCGCTGCGGCTGCACGCTGACCTGCGGGTCGACCAAGCCCGCATCACCCTGCCCGATCGGGCGTCGCCGCGACTGGGCGTGGATGTCGCGGTCCGCGGGCGTCCTGCGGATGCCCCCGAGGCCGCTGTGCCTTTGCAACTGCAGGCGCGGGTCGACCTGGGACCCGACTTCCAGGTCCGGGGCAAAGGCCTGGAGGCCCAGGCCCGGGGCCGACTCAACGCCAGCGGAGGCGTCACCCTCGGCACGCTGCGCCTCGACGGCCAAGTAGACCTCGCCGGCGGCCGCTACCAGGCCTTCGGCCAGCGCCTGCGGCTGGAGCGGGCCTTGCTTCGGTTCACCGGCGCTCCGCTGAACCCGGCGCTCGACCTGCTGGCCCTGCGCCCCACATCGCCAAGCGAGACCCAGCAAGTGGGGGTGCAGGTGAGCGGACAGGCCCTGAGCCCGCGGGTGCGGCTGTGGTCCGACCCGGCACTGCCCGAGGCGCAGGCTCTGTCATGGCTGGCCCTGGGACAGGGCAGCGCCGCAGGCGGTGTCGAGACCGCGCTGCTCGAGGACCTGGCGGTCACCCTGCTCAGTCGCCGCGCGGGACTGGGCGGCGGCACCCTGGCCCAGCGCCTCGGTCTGGACGAACTGGGGGTGCGCCAGGGCAGCGCATCGGGCGTCGGGGGTGGGGCTGGCGGCGGCCAGAGTGGCACGCAGGCGGGCGCCAGCGGCGGCGGCGGGGCGCAGGCCTCCGGCTCCGCGCTCCAGGGCGCAACTCTGGCGGTGGGCAAGCGGTTGGCCCGCGACCTCTACGCCGTCTACGAGCGCGGACTTTCGGGGGTGCTGGGCACGCTGCGGGTGTTCTACGACATCAATCGCCGGCTGCAGCTGCGCCTGGAGGCGGGCGACAGCACCGGCGCAGACCTCGTCTACACAGTGCGGATCGAATGAGGACGCCCCGGGGATCGATGTAACAATCGAGCGCTGTGGAACGCCTCTTCGAGCCCCTCTCCGGCGCCGCGCGCCAGGGCGCCCTGGCCGCCCTTCCCCAAGTGACTCAAGTGCCCCTCGCGCCGCCATTTTCACCCCCGCTCGGGCAGCCACCCGGGCAGCCATTTGCCCAGCCGTTCGCGCAACCGTTCGCGCAACAGTTCGCTGTGGCGCCCGGCCACTTCGACGAGTTGCGCGGACTCGCCGCCCAGCCTGGAGGCGCCACGCCGGGCTGGTCGCGTTTTTTCGACAGCCTGGGCCAGACCAGCCCGGGTGACCTGAACCAGCGCAGCCAGTTGCTGGCCCGCCAGGTCCGCGACAACGGCATCACCTACAACGTCTACGCTGACGCGTCCGGCCCGCAGCGGCCGTGGTCGGTCGATCTCTTCCCGCTGCTGATCGAACCCGAGGCCTGGCGGCGCATCGAGTCCGGCGTGGTGCAACGCATGCGGGTGCTCGAGAGCGTCATGGCCGACATCTACGGCCCCCAGCGCCTGATTGCGGGCAACCTGCTGCCGCCCGCCCTGGTGCATGGGCACCCGGGCTATCTGCGCAGCATGCGCGGGGCCACCCCGGCAGGCGGCCGCTTCCTGCACATTGCGGCCTTCGACCTGGCGCGCGACACAGAGGGACTCTGGTGGGTCGTTTCGCAGCGTACGCAGGCACCCTCCGGTCTGGGCTATTTGCTGGAAAACCGCAGCCTGGTCTCGCGCCTGTTCCCCGAGGCCTACCGCGCGCTACGGGTCCAGCGCCTCGCCGCGAGCTACCGCACCCTGGTCGACAGCCTGCGAGCCAGGGCTCCGACCCGCGGCGAGGAGCCCCGCATCGCGCTGCTCACCCCCGGCCCCTACAACGAGACTTACTTCGAGCACGCCTACCTGGCCCGCTACCTGGGCCTCACGCTGGTCGAGGGCGGCGACCTCACCGTGCGCGGCGAGCGCCTTTATCTCAAGACCTTGCGCGGTCTCGAGCCGGTGCATGGCCTGCTCAAACGCCTGGACGATGAGTTCCTCGACCCGCTGGAGTTGCGCGCCGACTCGCAGCTGGGCGTGCCCGGGCTGATGCAGGCCGTGCGCGCCGGCAATCTGCTGGTGGCCAACGCGCCCGGGTCGGCGGTGCTCGAGTCACCCGCGCTCCTGGGCTTCCTGCCGGCCCTGTCGGAGCACCTCCTGGGCGAGACCCTGTCGCTGCCCTCCCTGCCCACTTGGTGGTGCGGCGAGCGCGCCGCGCTCGAGTCGGTGCTGCCCGAACTGGCGCGCAACGTGATCAAGCCCACCTATGGCGCGCCCGGCTCGACCACCGTCCTGGGCCGGGCGCTCACCCGCCGGGGCCTGGACGAGTGGGCGGGCCGGCTGACACGCGAGCCCGACGACTACACCGTGCAGGCGTATCTGCCGCTTTCGCAGATGCCCACCTGGGACGGCCGCCGTCTGGCACCGCGCTCACTGCTGCTGCGGGTGTTCGCCATGACCGACGGCGCAGGCGGCTGGCAGGTGCTGCCCGGTGGTCTCACCCGGCTGGCCGGCGCCAGCGAGCAGATTGCCTCGATGCAGCGCGGGGGCAGCAGCGTGGACACCTGGGTACTGGGTGAAGACTTCAGCGTAGACACTGGCGCGGAAAGCGGCCCGAACACCGAAGATGAAGCCGGCCCGGCGGCCCTCGGCCATGAGGAGATCGAAGCTCTGTCTCCCGCGCCGGGGACGGCCCCAGTCCCGAGCAGCCGCGCCGCTGAAAACCTCTTCTGGCTGGGGCGCTACCTCGAGCGGCTCGCCCACCGCCTGCGTCAGGCCCGGACGACCGGCACCGTGGTGGACGAAGACGCCCAGCGACACGACCTGGTGGCGATGCGGCAGGCCGCCTCTGCGGTGCGCGATCGGCTGTCCCCTGTGCAATGGCAACGCATTCAAAAGGGAGAGGATCTCCCTTCACTAGAGGATTTGATCCGCGACCTGGCTGGACGCCAAGACGAGGACGAGGGCTGGCGCCTGCTGGCCACCGGCCAGGCCATCGAGCGCATGGCCTCGCAGCCGGACATCGCCCATCTGGCCTGGCGGCTCTCCGACGACCTGAGCACGCGCCTGTTCACCCATTCCGACGACGCCCGCTACCGGGTCGGCGCCTGAGGCGGGGCCTTCTCATGCGACTGCATGTCGTCCACGAAACGCACTACGCGTATGCGCCGGCGGTGAAGACCGCCCAGCACCAAACCCACCTGGTGCCTGCCACCCTGCCTTGCCAGCGGCTGGTATCGCACCGGCTCACCATCGACCCGGAGCCCGCCCAGCGCCGCGTGTTCACCGACGGCTGGGGCAATGGCGGTTGCTTTTTCAGCCTGCAGGCTTCGCACGACCAATTGCGTGTGGTGGCCGAGAGCCTGGTCGAGACGCTGCCGCGCCGGCAGCCAACCAGCACCATCACCTGGGAGGCCGCGCGCGAGCGCATGCGCTATCACCGCGCGGCGCACTGGGACCCGGCCACGGAGTTTCTCTTTGCCTCGCCCTACGTACCACGGCATGAGGACTTCATTGCCTACGGCCGGCCGAGTTTCACCCCGGGCCGGCCGCTGCTCGAAGCCGCGCAGGACCTGATGCAGCGCATTCACACAGAGTTCGCCTACCGGCCCCAGGCCACCGACGCCAGCACCCCGGCGCGGCAGGCCCTGGCGATGCGTCAGGGCGTGTGCCAGGATTTCGCGCAGGTCATGGTGGGCTGCCTGCGCAGCCTGGGCATTCCGGCGCGCTATGTCAGCGGCTACCTGCTCACCGAGCCCCTGCCGGGCCAACCGCGCCTGGTGGGAGCCGACGCCTCCCACGCCTGGGCCTCGGTCTACTTGCCCGCCGAAGCAGGAAAGGCAGGAGACGGCGGAGCGGGTGGCACCTGGGCCGACCTCGACCCGACCAACAACCGAGCGCCGGGCGAAGACTATGTCACCCTCGCCATTGGCCGCGACTACGGCGACATCGCCCCGGTGCGCGGGGTGATCCACGGGGGCGACCACACACTGCGCGTCGCGGTCACGGTCACGCCGGTGCTGCAATCCTAAAATCACCTGATCACACCCATCGACAGAGAGAACAACGCATGTCCGCCATCGCCGCCAAGCTCCAGGAACTGAACATCACCCTGCCCCCGGTCTCGGTGCCGGCCGCAGCCTATGTGCCCTTTGTGCGCACCGGCAACCTCGTCTTCCTCTCGGGCCACATCGCCAAGAAGGACGGCCAGGTCTGGGTCGGGCAATTGGGCAAGACCCTGGCCACCGAAGAAGGCAAGGCCGCGGCGCGCGCGGTGGCCATCGACCTCCTGGGCACGCTGCAGGTGGCTGCCGGCGGCCTGGACAAGGTCACGCGTATCGTCAAGGTGATGAGCCTGGTCAATTCGGCACCTGATTTCACCGAGCACCACCTGGTCACCAACGGCTGCAGCGAGCTCTTGGGTCAAATCTTTGGCGACAAGGGCGCGCATGCGCGCAGCGCCTTTGGCGTGGCGCAGATCCCGATGGGGGCTTGCGTGGAGATTGAGTTGGTTGCGGAGATCGGCTGACGGAGGAGCGCCAAGTACCCGGGCTCTTGACCAGCCACTGAGTGCCCGCGGTCAAAAAGCTTGGGGGGCGTACTCTGGTTTTTTGGCCATCCGCTCCATGGCCTTTTCGAAAAAGGGCGACAAATCGCCTGGGCCTTCCTGGGGAATGTTCAAGGGCCCCTTGTGGTCAGCGATTTCGGCGTAGACACATCTTGAAAATTCGGTTTGCCAGCGCTCCACCAACTGGGGAGCGGCCGACAGGTCGTTTTTGCTTATTTCGTGGGCAGCGACCAGGCCATTACGCACAGGGATCGCCGAAGGTCCCGGCTCGGTCATGGCCGAGATAAAAAAGTTTGAAGCGGCCTCGTCAATCACGGCCAATTGCCCCACCGTGTCGCCGACGGCGCCACTCTTGACATCAGAGCGCGCCGATTCCTCCAAGGTATTGAACTTCGCCTTTTCTGGGCAGCGGCTTTCGTAGTTCGCGATGAACAGGGCTTTGGTCACATCGGCCCGATACCCCGCCTCTCCGAGGATCCATTTCAATGTTTTCTCCGGCCCAGCCTGAGTCGGCGAGTTTTGATCCACGTATCGGGAAAGGATGCCCTTGCGCTGGAGGTCTTGCGCGAGGGCGTCTCCCTTCGCCCGGGCCCATGAATTTGGCTTCCCCTGGGCACTGAACTGAACACCCTCCGGAGCCGGCGCCTGCGCCGATCCCATCGCTACCACGGATCGGCTTGTCACTGGGCTGGCCGGCCTGTCAAAGGCGGACCGGGCAGCAGCCGCCACCCGACCCAGGAAACCCGGACGATGTGCATCCGGAGGCACCTCGCCCTTGCATTTTTGCATCAGGCTCGAAGCACTCCCCGTCGAGCCTGGGCCTGCTTTGGCGTCGGCACCGGCAAGTGCCTTGACATCCTTGGCGCCTGGCAAGTCAAGGAGATTGCGTGTAGCCGCCTGTCGTGCAAGGGGCGATGGACCGACTGCAGACATACGAGCCCTTTCGTGAAATCACGGATGAGCGATATGTCCCGTCAGCCTCCTATCAGTTCCAGCATTTACCTCGGTGGCGTCACTCCACCCGCAGCACGCCCGCCGGCTTGAAGCCCAAATCCGCCGCCTTGCCCTTACGGCCCCGCGCCGCCCGGGCGTTATTGAGCGAGCGGATCTCGAGTTGCTCCTCGCGATCCTTGCCGCCGCGGCCGATGCCGGTGATGCGGATGCTGCGGGTGTAAGCCGCCGCACCTGCAAGGGTGTCCTTGGCCTCGAGGTCGATCAGCATCAGACCGCGCCCGCCCTTGGGCTGGACTTTGAGTTCGCTGATCTCGAAGGTAAGGATGCGGCCACCGACGGAGGCGCAGGCCACATGGGTGGCTGGCAAATGGAGGGGCTGGGGCGCAGCCCCGGCAGGCACCGCCCCCACAGGCAATGCAGCGTTGGCCAGGGACGGCCGGCATACCGTCTCGCCCTCGCCGCAGCTGATAAAGCTCTTGCCCCCACGCTGGCGCGAGCTCATGTCCTCTACCGTGGCCAGGAAACCGTAGCCGCCGCTGTTGGACAACAACAGAAAGGTGCCGCCATGGCCGGCGAAATAGTGCAGCACCTGGGTGCCGGCCTCGAGTTCGATAAAGCTGGTGACCGGCTGGCCGTCTCCGCGTGCACCGGGCAGCAAGGCAACCGGTACCGAGTAGATGCGGCCGTTGCTACCGAAGGCGAGCAGGGTGTCGACCGTGCGGCACTCGAAAGTGGCGTACAGGCCATCGCCCGCCTTGAAGGCAAAGCCGGCGGCGTCGTGGCCGTGGCCTTGGCGGGCGCGCGCCCAGCCTTTTTCCGAAATGACCACCGTCACCGGCTCGTCGACCACCTTGATCTCGGCCACGGCCTTCTTCTCGGTCTGGATCAGCGTGCGGCGCGCGTCGGCAAACTGCTTGGTGTCAGCCTCGATCTCCTTGACCATCAGCCGGCGCAGGGCGGTGGGGTTGCCCAGGATCTCTTCCAGCCGGGACTGCTCCTCGCGCAGGCCTTTGAGCTCCTGCTCGATCTTGATGGCTTCGAGTCGCGCCAGTTGGCGCAGGCGGATTTCGAGAATGTCCTCGGCCTGGCGCTCACTCAGACGAAAGCGCGCGATCAGGGCCGCCTTGGGCTCGTCGCTCGCCCGAATGATGGCGATGACCTCGTCGATATTGAGCAGGACGATCTGCCGGCCTTCGAGAATGTGAATGCGGTCCAGCACCTTGTCCAGGCGGTGCTGCGAGCGCCGCTCGATGGTGCGCTGGCGGAAGGTGATCCACTCCTCGAGCATCTGCCGCAGGGACTTTTGCACCGGCCGGCCGTCGAGGCCGACCATGGTCATGTTGATCGGCGCGGAGTTTTCTAGGCTGGTGTGGGCGAGCAGCGTGGTGATGAGTTCCTGCTGCTCGATGCGGCTGGTCTTGGGCTCGAAGACAAGGCGCACCGCCGCGTCCTTGCTGGACTCGTCGCGCACCGCGTCGAGCACCGCCAGCACTGTCTGCTTGAGTTGCTGCTGATCCTGGCTCAGGGCCTTTTTGCCCGCCTTGACCTTGGGGTTGGTGAGCTCCTCGATCTCTTCGAGCACTTTTTGCGAACTCACGCCCGGGGGCAGCTCGTGCACCACCAACTGCCACTGGCCACGGGCCAGGTCTTCGATGGTCCAGCGCGCCCGCACCTTGAGTGAGCCGCGTCCGCTGCGGTAGGCGTCGGCGATGTCGCCAGCCGGCGAGATGATCTGTCCGCCGCCGGGGTAATCAGGGCCGGGCACCAGGGCGAACAGCTCCTCGTCAGAGAGCTTGTGGTTTTTGACCAGGGCCACGCAGGCCTCGGCCACCTCGCGCAGGTTGTGCGAAGGGATCTCGGTGGCCAGGCCAACGGCAATACCGCTGGCGCCATTGAGCAGGGTGAAGGGCAAGCGCGCGGGCAGCTGCGAGGGCTCCTCGGTGCTGCCGTCGTAATTGGGCGTGAAGTCGACCGTGCCCTCGTCGATTTCGTCGAGCAGCAGCGTGGTGATTCTGGCGAGGCGGGCCTCGGTGTAGCGCATGGCGGCCGCGCCGTCGCCGTCGCGGCTGCCGAAGTTGCCCTGGCCGTCGATCAGCGGGTAGCGCTGCGAAAAATCTTGTGCCATGCGCACCAGGGCGTCGTAGGCCGCCTGGTCGCCGTGCGGGTGAAAGCGGCCCAGCACATCACCCACCACCCGCGCGCTCTTGACCGGCTTGGCGCCGGCGTTGCCGGAAAAGCCCAGGCCCATGCGGGACATCGAATAAAGAATGCGCCGCTGCACCGGCTTTTGGCCGTCGGCCACGTCGGGCAGGGCGCGGCCTTTGACCACGCTCAGGGCGTATTCCAGGTAGGCGCGCTGGGCGTAGGTGGCCAGGTCCAGCTGGGAGTCGTCCCCGCCTTCGGCGGCGAGGGAAATCAGGTCTTGCTCCATGGGGGCTCAGTTCTCGGATTCAATTCGGGGAAATCGACGGGGCCGGCAGTGTCGGGGGCGGCAGCATCAGGGGCGTGTTGCCCAGCGAGTTCGCCAGCGAAGGCGGCATGCTGGAGCGCCCAGGCACGGTGCCGGGCAGGGCCGTGCGCACCGGCGCCGCAGGCAGGGTGGGCGCTGCGGGCGAGGCGCCCGTCGCAGCCACCGGGCGCGGCGGCGGCGGCGGCTTGAGGATGGCGTACAGCTGCATCACCGTGCGCACGTAGTTCTGGGTTTCCTTGATGTTGGGAATGCGGTTGCCGGCGCGCTGCACCGCGCCCTCGCCGGCGTTGTAGGCGGCCAGGGCCAGCTCCAGTTGTTGCGGGAACAAATTGAGCAGGAAGCGCAGGTAACGGGCACCCGTGCGGATGTTGGTGTGCGGCTCGGCGAGCTTGCGCTCGATCGGCTGGCGGGCATCACCGCTCACCCCAAAGCGCGCCGCAGTGGCGGGCATGACCTGCATGAGGCCGATGGCGCCCTTGGGCGAGACCGCCTGGGGATCAAAGCCCGACTCGGCGGCGATCAACGCCTTGAGCAATTCCTCGTCGATGCGGTGGGTGAGGGCCGCCTCCCGGATCAGGGGACGCGCCAGTTGGTAACCGGCGGTGCCCTCGATGTAGGTGGCCAGCCGCAAGGCCTGCGGTGAGGAGCCCCAGCTGGCGGCGCCGGATGCCGACGGGAGCCCCCCGGCCGCAGGCGCCGTGGCAGCGTTGTCCGGCAGAGGGATGCTGGCCGCTTCAGCCCCATCGGACTGAGGTTTGGCCGTCATGCCCCCGCGAAGGAACAACTCGTAGCGATCGTCGAGCTTCTCTGAAGCGAAATGCAGGATGCCCCGCGCATCGACGTAGGCCCAGATATCCGCATGGGCGGCTGGCGCCACAAACCAGCCTGCGGCCGCCACCACTGACGCCAAACCCAGGCGCCGACAGAGGCGGCAGGCGGGCAACAACAAGGTCAGGCGCATAGGGTGGACTCGGCGATGCTCTGGCGGCAACTAGATATCGACTTCGACCGAGTCGCCGTGCAACTCCATCAGCTCGCGGCGGGCCGCGGCCTCGCCCTTACCCATGAGCTTGGTGATCAGCTGCTCGGTGCCCGTGAAGTCGAAGGCGCCCAGGCGCACCGGCAAGAGGCGCCGGGTGTCCGGGTTGAGCGTGGTCTCCCACAGCTGCTCGGCGCTCATTTCGCCCAAGCCCTTGAAGCGGCTGATGGACCAGGCGCCCTCACGCACGCCCTCCTTGCGCAGCTTGTCGAGGATGGCCGTGAGCTCGCCCTCGTCGAGGGCATAGGCCTTGGAGGCAGGCTTCTTGCCGCGAGCCGGCGCGTCCACGCGAAACAGCGGTGGGCGCGCCACGAACACATTGCCAGAGTCGATCAGCTTGGGGAAATGGCGGAAGAAGAGCGTGAGCAGCAGCACCTGGATATGCGAGCCGTCCACATCCGCGTCGGAAAGAATACAGATCTTGCCGTAGCGAAGGCCGGAAAGGTCGGGCGTGTCGTTCGGCCCATGTGGGTCGACGCCAATGGCCACCGAGATGTCGTGGATCTCGGTGTTGGCAAACAGGCGGTCACGCTCGACCTCCCAGGTATTGAGCACCTTGCCGCGCAGGGGCAGCACCGCCTGGGTCTCCTTGTTGCGACCCATCTTGGCGCTGCCGCCGGCGGAGTCGCCCTCGACCAGGAACACCTCGTTGTGCAGGGTGTCGCGGCTTTCGCAGTCGGTGAGCTTGCCGGGCAGGACCGCCACGCCCGATCCCTTGCGCTTTTCAACTTTCTGCCCGGCCCGCTGGCGGGTCTGGGCTGCCTTGATGGCCAATTCGGCCAGCTTCTTGCCGTACTCGACATGCTGGTTCAGCCACAGCTCGAGAGCCGGCCGCACAAAGCTGGAGACCAGGCGCACCGCGTCGCGGGAGTTCAGACGCTCCTTGATCTGGCCCTGGAACTGCGGGTCCAGCACCTTGGCGGAAAGCACATAGGAGGCCCGGGCGAACACGTCCTCGGGCATCAGCTTCACCCCCTTGGGCAGCAGGGCGTGCAGGTCAATGAAGCTCTTGACCGCAGTGAACAAGCCGTCGCGCAGGCCGCTGTCGTGCGTGCCGCCGGCGCTGGTGGGAATAAGGTTGACATAGCTCTCGCGCACTGGGGCGCCGTCCTCGGTGAAGGCCACGCACCACTGCGCGCCCTCGCCCTCGGCGAAGTTGTCGTTGCTGTCGGCATAGCCCTCGCCGTCAAACAGCGGAATGACCGGGTCGGCGCTGAGCGTCTGCATCAGGTAGTCGCGCAGGCCGCCCTTGTACTGCCAGCTCTGGGTTTCCTTGGTCTTTTCGTTGACCAGCGACACCGCCACGCCGGGCATGAGCACCGCCTTACTACGCAGCAGGTGCACCAACTCGGGAATCGGAAGCTGGGAGGACTCGAAGTACTTGGCGTCGGGCCACACCCGCACGCTGGTGCCCTGCCTGCGGTCGCCCTCGCCGGCCTTGCGCAGTTGCAGGGCCTCGGTGACGTCGCCGCCCTCGAACACCAGGCGCGCCACCTGCCCCTCCCTGTGGGAGACGGCCTCCAGGCGCTTAGCCAGCGCGTTGGTGACGGACACGCCCACGCCGTGCAGGCCGCCGGAGAAGCTGTAGGCGCCGCCCTTGCCCTTGTCGAACTTGCCGCCGGCATGCAGTCGGGTGAACACCAGTTCGATCACCGACGCGCCCTCTTCCGGGTGCAGACCGAAAGGAATGCCGCGGCCATCGTCGTCCACGCTCACCGAACCGTCGGCGTGCAAGGTGACCTTGATGCGCTTGCCGTGGCCGGCCAGCGCCTCGTCGGCGGCGTTGTCGAGCACCTCCTGCACGATATGCAGGGGGTTGTCGGTGCGGGTGTACATGCCAGGCCGCTGCTTCACGGGCTCAAGGCCCTTGAGCACGCGGATCGAAGCTTCGGAATAGTCGGGCGTGGGTTTGCTTGCCATGGGTGGCCGCATTGTAAGCAAGACAGGGCAAATATCTGTATGAATCCACAGCCCCGCTTGGAATTTGCAGGCCAAAGGGGCTGCCAAGGGCGCGGGCGCTGAGGCGACAGGGCCAGTCGCCGCGGTTCGTTACAGTCCGGGGATGGCCCCGAATTCACCGCCCAAGCTCTCCCTTTTTCAGGTGCTCGCTTGCGGTGCCCTCATCGTCACCCTCTCCATGGGCGTGCGCCACGGCTTTGGACTGTGGCTGCAGCCGATCACCCAGGCCCAGGGCTGGACCCGGGAGAACTTCGCCTTCGCCATGGGAATTCAGAATCTGGCCTGGGGCATCGCGGGCATCGGCGCCGGCATGCTGGCTGACCGATTCGGCGCCTTCAAGGTTCTGGTGGGCGGCGGCGCCCTCTACGCCCTGGGCTTGGTAGGAATGGCCCTGTCCACCAACACGCTGGTCTTCACCCTGACCTCCGGCGTGGTGATTGGCCTGGCCCAGTCCGGCACGACCTACGCCGTCATCTATGGCGTGATCGGCCGTCAGGTCGACCCGGCCAAGCGCTCCTGGGCAATGGGCACGGCCGCGGCAGCGGGGGCTTTTGGCCAATTCCTGATGGTGCCGGTCGAGGGTTTCCTGATTGCGTCCATGGGCTGGCAGCAGGCCCTGCTGGTGCTGGCCGCCGCCACGCTTCTGATCGGACCGCTGGCCCTAGGCCTGCGCGAACCGGGTTTCGCCGGTGGCGCGACCCCCGTGCGGGAGCAGACCGTGGCGCAGGCACTGCGCGAGGCCATGCGTTACCCCAGCTTCATTCTGCTGGTGGCGGGCTATTTCGTCTGTGGCTTCCAGGTGGTATTCATCGGCGTGCACATGCCCAGCTTTCTGAAGGACAAGGGCCTGTCTCCCGAGGTGGCCAGCTACGCGCTGGCGCTGATTGGACTGTTCAATGTCGTTGGCACCTACATCGCGGGTGCCCTGGGCCAAAAATTGGCCAAGCGCAAGATCCTGGCGTTCATCTATTTCGCTCGGTCGGTGGTCATTACGGTGTTCCTGTGGGCGCCGCTGTCGCCGATGTCGGTCTACCTGTTCTCGGCGGTCATGGGACTGCTGTGGCTGTCCACCGTTCCGCCCACGAGTGCTACGGTGGCCCAGATTTTTGGTGTGTCACACCTATCCATGCTGGGCGGCATCGCCTTTTTCAACCACCAGCTGGGCTCCTTCATGGGCGTCTGGCTGGGCGGTTACCTCTATGACCATACGGGCAGCTATGACCTGGTCTGGTACATCGCCATCGCCCTGGGCGTGGTGGCGGCCGGTCTGAACCTGCCGGTGCGGGAGGCGCCCATCGTTCGGAAACCGATGGGGGCCGCGCTCGCCACCGGCCAGGCCGCATGAGCGCCGCCCGGATTCTGGGCTGGGCCGTGGCGCTGGCCGCGCTGGCCGGGGTGTTTGCGCTTTACCTGCAACCGACCATGCTGGTGGCCCTGTCCGAGCTGGTCTGGGCCTGTTTCAACTGATCACCTTGCAGCCTTTGGCCATACCGGCATCAGCGGTAAAGACGGCAGGATGGAGACTCGCCTCTGGCTAGAATGCCCGGATTACTTTTGAAGAGCCCCCCATGACAGCGATCACCGGCAGCCTCGTCGCCCTGCTCACCCCCATGCTCGAAGACGGCCGTGTGGACTACCCTGGGCTTCGCAAGTTGATCGACTGGCACATTGCAGAGGGCACGAATTGCATCGTCGTCGTCGGCACGACGGGCGAATCGCCAACGGTCACTGTCGAGGAGCACCGCGAGATCATCCGTGTGTCGGTCGAGCACGCGGCTGGCCGGGTGCCCATCATGGCCGGCTGCGGCGCCAACTCCACCGCCGAAGCCATTGCGCTGGCCAAGTACGCCCGCGAGGTCGGCGCCAACTCCCAGCTGCAGGTCGTCCCCTACTACAACAAGCCCACCCAAGAGGGGCAGTTCCAGCACTTCAAGGCCATCGCAGAGGCCACCGGCGACCTGCCCATCGTGCTCTACAACGTTCCCGGCCGTACCGTGGCAGATATGCAGCACGAGACAGTGCTACGCCTGTCCGAGGTGCCCGGCATCGTCGGCATCAAGGAGGCCACTGCCAACCTCGAGCGTGCCCAATGGCTGATCCGGGACGCGCGTCCAGGCTTCTCCATCCTCTCGGGTGATGACCCGACAGCCGTCGCACTAATGCTCTGCGGCGGCCACGGCAACGTGAGCGTCACCGCCAACATCGCCCCGCGGCTGATGAGCGAGCTGTGCAAAGCCGCTATCGCGGGTCAGCGTGAGCGGGCAATGGAAATCCAGCGCAAGCTGATGCCGGTGCACCGCCACCTCTTCGTCGAGGCCAACCCGATCCCGGTCAAGTGGGCTGCAGCACGCATGGGCCTGTGCGGCGGCACCCTTCGCCTGCCGCTCACCCCTTTGTCGCCGGCCCAGCACCCCGTCGTTGAGGCCGCACTCGCGGCCGCCGGCCTGCTGTCGTGAACCGCCCCCTTTCTTTTTCTCCTCTGGCTGCAGGAGCCTCCCCCATGCAAATTCAAACCAGCCTCCGGCTATCGCTGACGGCCCTGTCGGCAGCCCTTTGCTTGGTGCTCACCGCCTGCTCCACCATCGAGGACGGCGGCAAGATCGACTACCGAAGCGCCACCAAGGCGCCGAACCTCGAGGTGCCGCCTGACCTGACCCAGCTGGCCCGCGACAGCCGCTACGCCTTGCCAGGCGCTGCTAGCGTCTCGGCCAACGAGCAGCGGGGACGCTCTCCCGACGGTACAACGACCGCTCCTGCTGCCGTGGGAGACGTGCGGGTCGAGCGCTCGGGCAACCAGCGCTGGCTCGTGGTTGCCCGGCAACCCGAGCAGCTGTGGGCGCCAGTCAAGGATTTCTGGAGGGAAAACGGCTTCGTGCTCAGCATGGACCAGCAGAACCTGGGCATCATGGAAACCGAATGGGCCGAAAACCGCGCCAAGATCCCGAACGACATCATCCGAAGCACCATCGGCAAAGTCTTTGACGGGCTGTACTCCACCTCGGAGCGAGACCGCTTCCGCACCCGCCTGGAGCGGCGGGCCGACGGCGTGACCGAGATCTACATCTCCCACCGAGGCCTCGAGGAGGTCTACACCAGCGCCAACAAAGACCGGACCACCTGGCAACCCCGCGCCTCGGACCCCGAGCTGGAAGCCGAATTCCTCCGGCGCCTGATGGTCAAGCTGGGCGTAACTGCCGAGCAAGCCAAGGCCGTCGCCAGTGCGCCACCAGCCAGGCCGTCTGCCCGCGCCGCACAGGTCGGCGAGATTCCGGTTGTAGAGATAGACGAGTCTTTTGACCGTGCCTGGCGGCGCGTGGGACTCTCGCTGGACCGGAGCGGGTTCACTGTGGAAGACCGAGACCGCGCCCAGGGCATCTACTTCGTTCGCTATGTACCGCCAGTCGCTGAACGCAAGAGCGAGGGCTTCCTCGCCCGGCTGCTGCCGGGCTCGGACAAGGGCACAGCCCCGGTCAAGTACCGCATCGTTCTGCGCAGCGAAGGCCAGGTCACTTTCGTCTCGGTGCTCAATGCCGAGGGCCGCCCCGACGCCTCTGCGGCGGCCAAGCGCATCGTGCAGTTGCTGGCGAACGACCTGAAATAAGCCAACCGCATCCCGGCGGCTGTCAGCGCCCTTTACCGTCTTCGCGTGCTGCGCTTCAAGAACCTGGGATCGGGCAGCTCAGGCAACGCCACCCTGGTGCACGCCCTCAGCGGCAGTCAATCCACCACGCTGCTGGTCGACTGCGGGCTGGGCATCCGCACCCTAGAGCGAAGGGCTGCCGAAGCCGGCGTGCTGCTATCCGACTTGGACGCCATCTTCATCACCCATGAGCATTCCGATCACATCGGCTGCGCGCGCAGCCTGGCGCGCAGGCACCGCATCCCGATCTGGATGAGTGAAGGCACCCATCGCGGGCTGCGCGACGGCGACTTCGACGACCTGCTGCGGATCGCCGCCCACGAACAGCCCATTGATCTGGGGGCGCTGCAACTGCACCCCTTCGAGGTTCCCCACGACGCCGGTGAGCCCTTGCAGCTGCGCTGCACCGACGGCGATGCGCACTTGGGCATCCTCACCGACCTGGGTCATGTCCCGCCGGATGTCATTGAGGCGCTGGCCGGCTGCGGGACCCTGATGCTCGAGTGCAACCACGACGCCGAGATGCTGGCAGAAGGCCCCTACCCCTTTTTCCTGAAAAAGCGGGTGGGCGGCGACTTCGGTCACCTGGCCAATGCGGCTGCTGCCGAGGCGGCGCGCGCCTGGCTGCCGCGCGGGCTGCGGCAGGTGGTGGCAGCGCACCTCAGCCGCCAGAACAACCGACCCGACTTGGCCCGGCAGGTCATGGCGCAGGCCCTGGGCTGTGGGCCACAGGACGTCCATGTGGCAGACCAGGAGACCGGCACGCCCTGGCTGCGGGCCTGAATGAATTCACCAGCGCACGCTTTGAGGCGCCCAAGAAAAAGCCGCCCGAAGGCGGCTTTTTCAATCCGGTAATCGAGGGGTCGATTACTTGGAAGCAGCGGAAGCGGCCGGAGCAGCGGCGCCAGAGGCGGCCGGAGCAGCAGCGGAGGCATCGGCAGCAGGAGCCGGAGCGGGGGCAGCGGCGGGAGCCGGAGCGGGTGCGGGGGCTTCCGGCTTCTTGCCGCAAGCAGACAGGGCGACGGCGGCGAACAGGGCGGCCAGGGCGACGGTTTTCTTCATTTCAGTTCCTTTTTTGGAGATGGAAAATTTTCCGAAAAATTCGTCCCCGTACACACAGAGGGCCCGGGGACAGAAGAACAGGAAGGACTCGAGCTCTTCCTGTTCAGCCCAAGATTATAGGGCCTAACCCTTAGGCGTTTTGGCACAGGTCAATCCGAGGAGTCCAGGACCAACCAGCCCGCGGCGCACCAGTCGGCGAGCAAGGCCAGGGCCTCGGGGCTGGCACGCGCCAGGCCGCGAGCGCCGAGGGCACGGGCGTCCGCGAGACGCCGCATCAGGCGGGCGTCTGCGCCGCCAGCGCGCCAGCTCTCGCCGTTGAGGTAAATCGCCCCCTCGTCGTAGAGCATTCGCGAGCGGATATCGAGCCGCACACCGCGTAACAGGCGGGCGCGGCTCGGGATCCGGCAGGATTCGAACCAGACCTGGGCCTTGGGCTCGGTGAGGTACTCGCCGAGCGCCTGTTCGATCGCCCGGGGCTGGCGCAGCGCCGCGCTCACCGCCTCGCGGGCGAAGTCCTGCAGCGAGGCTGGAATGGCCGCCGACGCGTCAACCGCCGGCTGGCCCGGGTCACGGTACATCCGGCCCGCCAGCTCCTCGCCGGACGCTTCGGCCACGCGCTGCAGCAACTCCCGCGCGAGCTCACCGCGCTGCGGCGCGCGAAAGCCGATCGAGTAGGTCTGGCACTCCCCTTCGGCAATGCCCTCATGCGCCCAGCGGGGCGGCAGGTACAGCATGTCACCCGGCTCGAGCAGGTACTCCTCCTCGGGCTCGAAATGGGCCAGGATCTTGAGCGGCACGTCCGGCTGCAGCGACAGGTCGCGGCCGCGGCCGATGCGCCAGCGGCGGCGGCCGTGGGCCTGCAGCAGAAAAACATCGTAGCTGTCGAAATGCGGCCCCACCCCGCCGCCGTCGGTGGCGTGGCTGATCATCAGGTCGTCGAGTCGGGCCTCGGGAATGAAGCGAAACTGCTGCAGCAAGGCATGCACGCCCGCATCGTGCAGGTCCATCCCCTGGGCCAGCAGCGTCCAGCCCTTGCGGCGCGCCGAAGGGATCGCGCTGCGAGCGAAGGGGCCGCGCCTCATTTGCCAGCGGCCGCCGGCTTGCTGGATCACCAGACGGGACTCGACCTCTTCGCGTCCGGCCAAGTCGAACAGGCGCTCGGTCGCCACCAGGGGCGTCATGCCGGGAACTGCGCCGCGCACCAACAAGGGCTTGCGCTGCCAATGGCGTTTCATGAACTGCTGCGGGGTGAGGCCGCCGAGAAGGGCCAGGGGCTGATCGATTTCCATGGGCGACAATTCTCCCCTATGGAAATCTCGCAACAATGCATCGTCGCCCTGACCTGGGTCCTCAAGGACACCCTGGGCGAGACCCTGGACACCCTGGACGAGCCGGTCGAGTTTCTGGTCGGCGGTGAAGACCTCCTGGCCAAGATCGAGGAGGCCCTGCAAGGCCACGAAAAAGGCGATCGCATCGACCTGCACCTCGAGCCCGAAGAGGCCTTTGGCGACTACGACGAGAACCTTGTCTTTCTGGAGCCGCGCGCGATTTTTCCGGACGCCCTGGAAGAGGGCATGACCTTCGAGCAGTTGCCCGAAGGCGCCAGCGACGAGGCGGCCCGGGACGCGCTCTACACCGTCACCGAGATCTACCCCGAGCATGTGGTGCTCGATGCCAATCACCCCCTGGCGGGCATTGCGCTGCGCCTGTCGCTCAAGGTCGAAGCCGTGCGCGAAGCGACCGAAGAGGAAATCGGCCGAGGCAGCGCCGGCGCGGGCTTCTTCCGGGTTCAGCCACAGGCCCCCGGGAGCAGCAGCCTTCACTGACTCTGGCGGGTTGACGTGACCGTCGCGCCAGTCTTCACACAGGCGCGCCCCCCAGACACCGCCTTCACCAAGACCGCGGGATCGCCTTCAGCGGCGGTGGATCACGTTGTTCTCGACCTGTACCCGGTCGCCCACTCTGAGCTCGCCGGCCGTGGCCACCTCGTAGGTGTAGACACCGCCCTGGTCCGACTGCACCGAGACCCGGTAGGAGGGCGTGGTGGTGGTGCCTGACGCATTGCGGCCCACCTGGCTGCCCACCGCGGCTCCGGCCACGCCACCGAGCACCGTGGCCACGTCACGGCCACTGCCGCCACCGATGGTGTGCCCCAGAGCCGCGCCCGCCACCCCGCCGACGACGGCACCGATGATGTTGGCGTTACGCGAGGTCTGCGTGCCCGGGGGCACGTACTCAATACTGGCCACGCGTCCGTAAACCAGACTGGGTGAATTCGTGGACACGGTGGTGGCAGGCGACTGACCTCCCATGGGCGGGTAGTTGGCGCAGCCGGTGGCCAGCAGGGCGGCAGCCACGATCGGAACAGGAATGAAATGGCGCATGGGAATCTCCTGGATGGGAATCCCGACCATTGAAGGGGAGATTGAGGCGCGCGCCTGTCATCGTGCAACGCGAATCGCTGTCAGACGTCGTGATGAGGCGCTCTGGATGCCGCGCCGACACCCTGTGAAGGCGCGCCCCGGCGCCGCTCAGGCCTTGCCGGTCGAGCCGTAGCCGCCCTCGCCGCGGTCGGTGGCGGGAAATTCGCTGACCACATTGAACTGCGCCTGCACCACCGGCACGATGACCAGCTGCGCCAACCGCTCCATCGGCTGCAAAGTGAACTCGGTCGGGCTTCGGTTCCAGCAACTGACCATCAGCTGCCCCTGGTAGTCGCTGTCGATCAGGCCCACCAAGTTGCCCAGCACGATGCCGTGCTTGTGGCCCAGGCCGGAGCGCGGAAGGATCAGGGCCGCATACGAGGGGTCTTTCAGCCACAGGGCCAGGCCGGTGGGCACCAGCTGCCACTGATGGGGCGCCAGAGTCAGCGGCGCTTCCAAACAAGCGCGCAGGTCCAGCCCGGCGCTGCCAGGTGTGGCGTAGCTGGGCATCTGGTCCACCAGGCGGGGATCGAGGATCTTGACATCGACTTTCATGGGGTGACTTTCTTGGGCAGGCGCTGGCCGATCTCGGCCACCAGCTGGCGCGCGAGCGCCAGCTTGGAAGCGCGGGGCAACTCGCGACTGCCGGCTTCATCGACCAGCAGCAACTGGTTGTCGTCTTGGCCGAAGGTCGCGGGGCCAATATTGCCCACCAGCAGCGGCACGCCCTTGCGTACGCGTTTAGCCTGAGCGTGGGCCAGCAGGTCATGGCTCTCGGCGGCAAAACCCACACAGAACAGCGCGCCAGACCGGGCCCGCGGGCCCTGGGCGATGTCGGCCAGGATGTCGGGGTTCTCAACGAAAGACAGGGCGGGCGGCTGGCCTGAGCCGTCCTTCTTGATCTTGTGGTCGGCCGCGGCGGCAGGCCGCCAGTCGGCCACTGCGGCGGTCGCCACAAAAACGTCGGCCATCTCGGCCTCGCGCATGCAAGCCGCGTGCATCTCCAGCGCCGAGCGCACATCGACCCGGGCCACGCCACGTGGGGTTGGCAAATGCACCGGGCCCGACACCACCGTGACCTCGGCACCCGCCTCGCGCGCGGCGCGGGCAATGGCAAAACCCATCTTGCCCGAGGACAGGTTGGTGATGCCGCGCACCGGATCGAGCGCCTCGAAGGTGGGGCCGGCCGAAATCAGCACCCGGCGGCCCGCCAAGGGCTTGGGCTGGAAAAAGGCGATGAGTTCCTGCGTGATCTCGTCGGGCTCGAGCATTCGGCCGTCGCCGGTCTCGCCGCAGGCCTGGTCACCGCTGCCCACACCCAGCACGGTAGCCCCGTCGGCTTCGAGCTGGGCGAAGTTTCGTCGGGTCGCGGGGTGGGTCCACATTTCGCGGTTCATGGCCGGCGCAACCAAGAGCGGCACCCGCTCGATCGGCCGGGCCAGGCACATCAGGGAAAGCAGTTCGTCGGCGCTGCCGTGCAACAACTTGGCCACAAAGTCGGCACTACAAGGAGCAATCAGGATGGCGTCGGCCTCGCGCGAGAGGTTGATGTGGGCCATGTTGTTGCCCTCGCGGGCGTCCCACTGCGAGGTGTAGACCGGGCGGCCGGAAAGGGCCTGCAGGGTCACCGGCGTGATGAACTGCGCGGCGGCCTCAGTCATGACCACCTGCACCGTGGCGCCCTGTTTGACCAGACCGCGGCACAACTCGGCTGCCTTGTAACAGGCAATGCCGCCGGTAAGCCCCAGGACAATGTGTTTGCCAGCCAATTCACTCATGGCGAGCAAGTGTAGGGCCTGCGGGCTGCCCGGCTCAGCGGTGGCCAAAACAGCCCGCCCCGGCTGCCTATAATCTCGCATTACCACCTCCCATCGGAAGCCGGCCTTCCGACTTGACATGACCAAATTCGTCTTCGTCACCGGCGGTGTGGTGTCCTCCCTGGGCAAGGGAATCGCCTCAGCCTCCCTCGCCGCGATCCTCGAATCGCGGGGCCTCAAAGTCACCCTCATCAAGCTCGATCCGTACATCAACGTCGATCCGGGCACCATGTCCCCCTTCCAGCACGGCGAAGTGTTCGTCACCGACGATGGCGCTGAGACCGACCTCGACCTGGGCCACTACGAGCGCTTCGTCACCACCCGCATGGGCAAGGTGAACAACTTCACCACCGGGCGCATCTACCAGAGCGTGCTCGAGAAAGAGCGCCGCGGCGACTACCTGGGCAAGACGGTGCAGGTCATTCCGCATGTGACCAACGAGATCCAAGAGTACATCAAGCGCGGGGCGCGCATGGACACCCCGGAGGCGGCCGACGTCGCCATCGTCGAGATCGGCGGCACCGTGGGCGACATCGAGTCCCTGCCCTTCCTCGAGGCGGTGCGCCAGATGAGCCTGCGCATGGGTCCGAACAACACCGCTTTCGTCCACCTCACCTATGTGCCCTGGATCGCCGCGGCCGGCGAGCTGAAAACCAAGCCCACCCAGCACACGGTGCAAAAGCTGCGCGAGATCGGCATCCAGGCCGACGCGCTCCTGTGCCGCGCCGACCGGGCCATTCCCGACGAGGAGCGCAGCAAGATTTCCCTGTTCACCAACGTGCCCGAGTGGGGCGTGATCTCCATGTGGGACGTGAACACCATCTACAAGGTGCCGCGCATGCTGCACGAGCAGGGGCTCGACGGCCTGATCTGCGACAAACTCCGCCTCAACACCCCGCCGGCCAGCCTCAAGCGCTGGGACGACCTGGTCTACGAGACCGAGCACCCGCAGGGCGAGGTCAGCATCGCCATGGTCGGCAAGTATGTCGACCTGTCGGACAGCTACAAGTCCCTCAACGAAGCGCTGCGCCACGCCGGCATGAAGAACCATGTGCGGGTCAAGATCGAGTACCTCGACTCCGAGACCCTCACCGACGGCAGTCAGGTGCCGCAACTCGCCAAGTACGACGCCATCCTGGTGCCAGGCGGTTTCGGCAAGCGCGGCATCGAGGGCAAGATCAACGCCGCCCGCTTCGCCCGCGAGAACAAAATGCCTTACTTGGGCATCTGCCTGGGCATGCAGGTGGCCACCATCGAGTACGCCC
>Ga0164293_10000421_pt1 | contig 33137 bp, 20 predicted proteins | sample GEODES118metaG_FD_111487 | JGI IMG/M metagenome (GOLD analysis project Ga0164293, IMG submission 111487) | Eutrophic lake water microbial communities from Lake Mendota, Wisconsin, USA - GEODES118 metaG | ecosystem: Environmental > Aquatic > Freshwater > Lake | place: USA: Lake Mendota...
TATCAGCGGAACCACAACAATTTGCCGCGGACAGAGTACCACATTCACACTGAATGGAGGCTCACTGGGCACCGGTGGTAGCTGGAAATGGTACAATGGATCATGCGGAGGAACTTCTGTAGGCACTGGAACTACCTTGACGGTAACTCCTTCAGCGGGAACCTATACCTATTATGTAAGGGCAGAAGGTACATGTAATAATACTGCATGTAAGAGTGTAACACTGACAGTTAATGATACGTCAGTACCGGCAACTTCTGCCACAGCTACATCAACGACAATCTGTAAAGGTCAAAGTACTACGCTTTCAAAGAATGGTGGCAGCCTTGGAACGGGCGCAACCTGGGAGTGGTTCAGCGGCAGCTGTACAGGAACACCTGTAGGCAGCGGCAGCAGTCTGAGTGTAACACCGACATCAACAACAACTTATTATGTAAAGGCAGAAGGGACGTGTAACAATACATCCTGTCAAAGTGTAACGATCACTGTACGCGATACCTCAGTACCGGCTACAGTGATAACAGGAACAGCCTCTACAATCTGTAAAGGTGAGTCGGTAACATTGACGCTCAACGGAGGCAGCTTGGGCACAGGCGGTAGCTGGAACAGGCATAGTGGCTCATGCGGTGGTACCTCGATTGGAACGGGTACTTCGTTGACCTTGTCGCCTCAAAGCACAGTAACGTATTATGTGAGAGCAGAAGGTACCTGTAATAATACAGTATGCAAAACGTATAGTGTAACCGTGCGCGATACTTCAATTCCTGCTACATCAGCCAACGCGGGTTCTACCTCAATTTGTTTGGGCCAGAGTACGACCCTGAGTGTATCAGGCGGCTCATTGGGAACCGGAGCAACTTGGAAATGGTACAGCGGCTCATGCAGCGGTACCTCAATAGGTTCGGGATCAAGTCTGAGTGTAACCCCGAATACAACTACTACCTACTATGTGAGGGCAGAAGGCACCTGTAATAATACGATATGTAAGAACGTAACTGTTACAGTTAAAGATACAAGCATCCCCCCAACCTCAATATCTGGCCCAACAAGTGTATGTCAACGTAGCGCAGCTATGGTGTTCAAGCCAGTGGGTGGAACATTAAGCCCCGGAGCATCATGGACATGGACTCGCGTTGCATGTCATGGCAGTTCCGGACAAGTGGGCCTGGGATCAGGTGATTCATTAGTACTCACAACCGGTGTTTTAAGTGTTGGAACGCACACGATATACGTTCGTGCACTTAACGGTTGTAATACAACTAACTGCGTAAGTAAGACATTTACTATCAGCGATACCTCAGTGCCTGCTACGAGCATCAGCGGTACTTCTACTATATGCGTAGGCCAGAACAGCACGTTGAATATCAGCGGTGGGAAGCTGGGTGCAGGCGGTAGCTGGAAATGGTATAGTGGCTCATGCGGAGGTACTTCGGTGGGCACAGGATCAAGTTTGAGTGTGTCTCCGACCACCACCACAACCTATTATGCAAGAGCAGAGGGAAGCTGTAACACTACGACTTGTCAGTCGTTTACTGTTACGGTGAGAGACACCTCTGTGCCCGCAACATCAATTAGCGGAAATACGACCATTTGTAAAGGCCAAAGTACAACATTTACCTTGAGTGGTGGCTCGTTGGGTACAGGAGGAAGTTGGAACTGGTACAATGGAAGTTGCGGTGGAACAAGCGTAGCTACGGGTACTACACTAACGGTTACACCATCTCCCGGCACTTATACCTACTATGTTCGTGCAGAAGGCACATGTAACAATACGTTGTGCAAAACCGTAACCTTAACGGTGAGAGATTCTTCGGTACCGGCCAACAGCATAAGTGGTACATCCACCATATGCAAGGGTCAGAGCAGCACATTGTCACTCAACGGAGGCAGCTTGGGCACAGGCGGCAACTGGAAGTGGTATCTGGGTAGCTGTAGCGGTACATCTGTGGCTACAGGTAGCACCTATACTGCAAGCCCCTCGTCTGCGGGTACTTATACATACTATGTTCGTGCTGAAGGCACTTGTAATACAACAGTTTGCCGAAGCTTTACGCTTACAGTAAATGATACTTCTGTACCCGCCAGCACAGTAACGGCTGGTTCAAGCAGCATCTGTCTGGGCCAGAGTACCACTTTGAGTTTATCAGGTGGCTCCTTAGGTACAGGTGGCAGCTGGAAATGGTATAGTGGTTCATGCAGTGGTACTTCCATAAGCTCAGGAACGAGTCTGAGTGTTACCCCAAATACAACCACCACGTATTATGTTCGTGCAGAAGGCACCTGTAATAATACAGTATGTAAGAATGTAACGGTGACAGTGAGAGACACTTCAATTGCCGCAAATAGCATTATTGCTGCTGATACGTCTTGCGATGGTCAGAATATTATGCTTCGTGTAAATGGAGGCAACAAAGGAACAGGTGCTGTTTGGCAATGGTATAGAAATGCATGTGGCGGCAGCGGAGTTCCATTTGTGGGGAATGGAGATACAATTTACGTAAAACCCGGCGCAGGTAATCATAGCTACTATGTCAGAGCGTCAGGAATTTGTAATACTACAAACTGTGTCAATAAGACTATCGTTGTTACTGACACAGCACAGGCGCCTTCAAATACCACGGCTAATTCCATTTGCCTGGGTAGTTCAGCTACCCTATCGGTTTCAGTAGGTAGAACTGGTTACAAAGGAGTTTGGAAATGGTATAGCACGTGCGGCACGGGTAGCGCCCTTGCTACAGGTACAACCTTGACAATTACACCAAGTTCAGTAGGCAATAAAACCTATTATGTGCGTGCAGAGAGTGCCTGCAATACCACTGCTTGTGGTTCTGTTAGCATTACGGTGAATGACACCAGTAAACCTGCTACAAGCATATCAGGTCCTTCTTCAGTATGTCAAAGGAGCACGCCTGTAATACTTAAACGTGTTGGTGGTTTTTTGAGTGCAGGAGGAGCATGGAACTGGTATAGGAATGGTTGTGGAGGTAGCGGTATTCCATGGATGGGTTCAGGAGACTCAATTTCTTTCACCACTAGTAGCCTGAGTGTTGGTACACATACATTCTATCTTAAAGCTATTGGTGGTTGTAATACTACAGCTTGTGTATCGTTCAACCTGACAATCAACGATACAAGTATAGCGCCAAGCACGGTAAGTGCTTCTGCAACTACAATCTGCGCAGGTGAGTCATCAACCTTGACTTTGAGTGGCGGTAAACTTGGAGCAGGAGCTTCATGGAAATGGTATACAGCCGGATGTGGCATTACATCAGCCGGATCAGGTTCCAGTATTGTGGTTTCTCCTTCTTCTTTAGGAAGTCATATTTATTATGTCCGTGCTGAAGGAACATGTGGTAATACCATTTGTAAAACCATTACTATAAACGTTAGAGACACCTCGCACCCTGTTGTAAGCATTAGTGGAAATAACACCATTTGTAAGGGTACGTCAACTAGTCTCAGTGTTAACGGCGGCATCCTTGCATCAGGTGCCAGTTGGAAATGGTATAGTGGCAGCTGCGGAGGAACATCAGTTGGAACAGGTAGCAGTATATCCGTTATTCCTTCATCCAGCACCACCTATTATGTGCGTGCTGAAGGAACCTGTAAAAATTCTGCATGCAAAAGCCAATTAGTAACTGTAAGAGATACCTCTGTTCCTGCCAATAGCATCACAGGCACTACAACGATTTGTAAGGGTAGTAGCACGACATTGAGCGTGAGTGGTGGAACATTGGGTAGCGGAGCAAGTTGGAAATGGTTTAGTGGCTCATGTTCCGGAACACCCATAGGTACCGGTAGCAGCATTTCTGTAAGTCCTGCTTCAAATATCACCTATTATGTTCGTGCAGAAGGTACATGTAACAATACCATTTGCCGGAGCACTTCAATTACTGTGCGCGATACATCTATTCCCGCATTGTTTATCAGCGGTAATACTACAATTTGCCGAGGTCAAAGCAATACCTTCACATTGATTGGTGGAACTTTAGGTTCTTCTGCTTCATGGAAATGGTACAGCGGTGGTTGTGGAACGGGCAGCAGCATAGCTACTGGCACTACATTGTCAGTGACCCCATCTGCGGCAGGAACTTATACGTATTACGTTCGTGCCGAAGGCACTTGTGGTAACTCGGCCTGTATTAATGTGTCTCTCACGGTAAGAGATACTTCTGTACCTGCAAGTAGCATCAGCGGAACGACCACCATATGCAAAGGCCAGAGTACAACATTATCTGTGGTAGGCGGATCGTTAGGTCATGCAGCGTCTTGGAAATGGTATCAGGGAAGTTGTTTGGGTTCATTTGCAGGAACTGGTTCGAGCTTGACATTGAGCAATCTTGCCCCTGGAAATTACACCTATTATGTAAAAGCTGAGGGAACATGTAATTCAACAATATGCAGAAGCATTAGTATCACTGTAAGAGATACTTCAGTGCCTGCAACCTCAATCATTGGGACTTCAACAATATGCAAAGGCCAAAGCAGCATGCTTACCCTTACCGGTGGTAGTCTGGGAACAGGTGCTACCTGGAAATGGTATGAAGGCACTTGTGGAGGAACCTCGGTTGGCAGTGGTACATCTATAACTGTAACACCCAATGCCGGTTCATATACCTATTACGTACGTGCTGAAGGATTGTGCAACAATACATCTTGTCAATCATTCGCACTGACAGTCCGCGATACTTCATCTCAGGCAAGTTCTGTAACCGGCACCTTAAGTACCTTATGTGTTGGCCAAAGCACAACCATGACGGTTAATGGTGGTTCTCTTGGCACAGGAGCTTCTTGGAAATGGTACCTGGGCAGTTGCGGGTTTACTACTTTGTCACATACGGGCTCAAGTTACACTTTGAACCCAACTGTTGCCGGAACCTATACTTACTATGTCAGGGCAGAAGGTGCATGTAACACAACACTTTGTAAGAGTTATACAATCACAGTAAGGGACACTTCTGTAGCTCCTTCATCGATTTCCGGAACAGCTACGCTTTGTCAGGGTCAGAAAACAACCTTAACCATGAGTGGTGGGTACCTTGGCACCGGGGCTACCTGGAAATGGTATTTGGGCAATTGCGGCGGTACTGCGATTGCAACGGGAGTAACCAGCCTAACGGTTAGTCCGGCCAGCGCTGGTACATACACCTATTATGTTCGTGCTGAAGGGGTTTGTAATAATTCCATTTGTCGCAGCTTTACAATTACCATGAGAGATACTTCTGCCAAACCAATTTCAATCAATGGTCCTGATACCGTTTGTGAAGGGGTGGCTATTAATCTTTCAAGAAATGGTGGTATTACCGGAACAGGCGCAACCTGGAATTGGTACCGTGTTGCTTGTGGCGGTAGCGGTATTCCTTATGTGGGAAGTGGAGACAACATATCAGTAAAAATGCCTAAAGGTGAGCATTTCTTCTTCCTTAATGCTTCCGGTGTTTGTAATACTACAAATTGTATTGTCAAAAAGGTAATGGTTGTAGACACCAGTATCAAAGGATCAAATATTGTGCTATCAAATCATTGCCTGGGCGGTAGTAAAGTTTTATCAGTAAACGGTGGTCGACTGGGATATAAAGCTAATTGGAAGTGGTATAGCAGTTGTGGAACCGGCTTGTTAGGAACAGGTTCAAGTCTGACTGTAGCACCAACCGCTATAGGCACTTATACTTATTACGTGCGTGCAGAAGGGCCTTGTAATACAACGCCTTGTGCGGCTGTTACCTTTACTGTTATCGATAGCAGTAAGCCTGCAACATCCATTGCCGGTCCTTTGTCTGTGTGTCCTGATAACACACCATTTACTCTCAAGCGTGTGGGTGGATCTCTTAGCCCGGGTGCTCGCTGGGATTGGTATAGAAATGGTTGTGGTGGTAGCGGAATTCCTTGGGTTGGCAAAGGCGATAGCATTACATTGACTCCTCAAATGCTGAGTGTAGGTACACACAACTTCTATCTCAAGGGAAATGGAGGTTGCAATACAACTGCTTGCACGGTATTTACGCTTGTGATCCGTCAGGCACCTGCAGCTCCCTCTCACATAGCTGGCAATACCAATATATGTGAAGGTCAAAGTACTACACTTTCCGTAAATGGCGGCGTGCAGGGTACCGATGCGAACTGGACATGGTACAGCGGAAGTTGTGGTGGTACATTGGTGGGAACAGGAAGCAGTATTAGCGTCTCTCCGACAGACACTACCACTTATTATGTGCGTTCTGAGGGGCCTTGCGGTATTACGGCGTGTGCCCAAGTAAGGGTTGATGTTATCCATACTCCTGCCACTCCTACGGCTATTACCTCAAACTACAGTTCAGCATGTGCAGGTACTCCTATAAAACTGTATGCTAATGGACCGGCCTTGTTAAATGGTGAAAAACGTCACTGGTATATCAATAATGGTGGTACATTAACCCCGATTGGTACAGGTGATTCTATCATAGTTACCCTGAGTACCACCTCTGATATTGAGTTGAGAACCGAGAATCGCTGCTTTAATAGTGTTTCTTTAACCATGCAGATTAATATTCAGAACTCACCTGTCGGAACATGGGTAGGTGTTAAAAATGGCAGCTGGCATGAATCTGATAACTGGTGCGGTGGCATACCCACTTCATCTACGGATGTTGTGATTCCGGCAGGAACACCCTATCAGCCCGTTATTACAGCAGTAGGTCAATCAAGAAACCTCACCATTAACTCAGGAGCATCACTCACAGTTTCCTCAGGTGGTTTGATACAGCTCAATGGTTCATTTGTACAGTCCGGAACATTTACATCTGCTGGAAAAGTGGCATTCCTCTCTGGCGGTGCAATCACCTCGGATGGTTTTGTAACCCAAGATTTGGAGATAAACCTTACAGGTGAAGTCACTTTGAATGGAAATGTTACGGTGAATGGCAACCTGAATCTTGGCAAAGGATCTGCAGTTACCGGTTCTTATGAGGTACATGTTACCAATGATAAGCCGGAAGCAATTGTTTCGATTTCAGGTAATACCAACTTCAAAAATGGCTGGATTGCAGGAAATCTCCGCAGAAATATAAAGTCTGTAGACAGCATTTACCATTTCCCAGTAGGAAGTATTGCAGGCGGAAACAATGCAGAGTTTATTACTCACAATGTTACCGGTGTTAATAGCATTCTTGCTCACTTTAAGCCTAAACCCGGAAATGATGTGGGTCTTAATGTGGTTGAGACCGCTACATCTAATCCTTATGGCAGCGTAAGCAATGGTGGAGTCTGGTTCTTGGAGCCAAACGGAACTATCAGTTCAGGAAACTTTGATCTTAAGCTGTGGTTCCATAATCAGTCTACGTTCACTACCGGAATGGTAAATAACGCATTCTCAATCCTGAACAGACCTACTTCCAGTGCTTTGGCATCTGACTGGGTGAAGCCGGCAACCAATTCTGTTTACGTGGCAGGAAATGTGTCTGCAGGACATGTACAGAGAAACGGAATAAATGCGATGGGTCAATTTGGTATTGGATTAACATTATATCCGGTAAGTGTTAAGTCTACAGCATCAAACGGTACTGTAAACATCCTCCCCAACCCCTTCAACGCCGAGTTTGCAGTGAACATGAATATTCAGAAAGCCGCTCAGGTGACCGTGAATGTTTATGATCAAGCGGGCCGACTGGTGGTTCAGCAGAATGCCGGAAAGCTATCAGGTAATAACACCCTGAAGGTAAATGCCGGTAACTTGTCCGAAGGTACTTACACCGTTGTGGTGAAAGGCGACGGTCAAACCCTGCACACCGAGAAAATGATTAAAATCTTGAAATAATCAGGATTTGATTATATGAAAAGGGGGCTTCATTGAAGCCCCCTTTTCTTTTTAGACTAAAAAAATTATACAACCACGTTTATGATGCGGCCTTTAACCAGAATGAATTTTTTTAACGGTTTACCCTCCATCCAGCGCTGAACGGTAGCATCTGCAAGAACCGCACTTTCTATTACCCCCTGGTCTGTATTCAAATCAAATGATATACTGGTCCGTGTTTTTCCATTAATAGATATAGGGTATTCAAAATGGGTTTCAACCAAGTGTTGTTCTTCCCAAACAGGCCATGTAGCGAGGTGCACACTTTTGCTATGTCCGCATTTTTGCCAAAGCTCTTCAGCTATATGCGGAGCAAAGGGTGCAATGAGTATGATTAACGGCTCTAAAACAGCCCGTTTTTTGCATTGCAGAGCCCCAAGTTCGTTCGTTGCTATCATAAAGGTGCTGACTGCTGTATTGAAGCTCATTTGCTCAATATCAGTCGTGATTTTTTTGATGGTTCTATGCAGAATTTTCAGTTCATCCTTTGACGGCGCTTCATTCGATATTGAAAATGATTCTTCTTGTTCAAAAAGCCGCCAGAACTTATTTAAAAATCGGCTTACCCCCTCTATGCCGTTCGTGTTCCATGGCTTGCTGTCGGTGAGTGGCCCTAGAAACATTTCATACATGCGAAGGGTATCGGCACCATATTGTGTGCAAACATCATCCGGATTAACCACATTGCCCCAGCGTTTGCTCATTTTCTGACCATCTTCACCCATAATCATGCCTTGATTGACCAGCTTTTTAAATGGCTCATCCATAGCCAGGTGTCCCAGGTCAAACAGAAACTTGGTCCAAAACCTGCTGTAAAGCAAATGCCCGGTGGCGTGTTCGCTTCCACCTACATATAAATCCACCTGTTTCCAGTAGCTTAAGGCGGTGGTATCTGCAAATGCATGTTTGTTGCCGGGATCCATGTACCGTAAAAAATACCAGCTGCTGCCGGCCCAGCCGGGCATGGTGTCTGTTTCACGGCGACCCTGTGGCAGATCGACCCATTCCTGCACCCCTGCCAGCGGGCTCTCACCTGTTCCGGTAGGTTTGTAACTGTCTACCCTGGGAAGTTCCACCGGCAGTTCAGAAATAAACTGGGGTATCTGATCCTTATCAAAATAAATCGGGAATGGCTCTCCCCAGTATCGTTGCCTGCCGAAACCGGCCTCTCTCAGTTTATAGTTGACTTTGCGTTTGCCAAGGCCTTCCAGTTCCACTTTTTCAATGGCTTTTTGTATGGCGTCTTTTACGCTTAAACCGTCAAGAAATTCACTATTGAAACAAATACCTTCTTTGGCTGCAAAAGCTTCAGATAAAGGTTCCGAAAGATTTTCATTCTTTGGTTTTATTACCGGCACAATGGGTAAATGAAATGCTGTTGCGAATTCAAAATCTCTTTCATCGTGAGCCGGCACAGCCATTATGGCCCCTGTGCCATAACCTGCCAGTACATAATCACTAACCCAAATAGGAATGGGTTTTCCTGTGAACGGGTGTTTTGCATGGTTACCGGTGAAGACCCCCGTTTTACGGGTATCTGCCATGCGGTCAATCTCACTTCGGTTTTTGGCAGATTCAGCATAAGCCAAAACAGATTCTCTCTGCTCCGCTGAGCACAGAGTGCTCAAACCTTCGTATTCCGGGGCCAATACCAAAAAAGTAGCCCCAAACAACGTATCGGGCCGTGTAGTAAACACATCAATTGTGACTTTTTCATTGACTGTAGACTGTAAACTATCAACTATAAACTGAATCTCCGCTCCCTCACTTCTGCCTATCCAGTTTCGTTGTATCTCCTTGATACTGTCGCTCCAGTCAAGGGAGTTCAATCCCTGAAGCAGCCTGTCTGCGTAGGCCGTAATGCGCAGCGACCATTGTTTCATTTTTTTACGAATCACAGGGTAACTGCCACGCTCACTTACAGGTCCTTTTTCGGGGTGATTGACTACCTCTTCATTAGCAAGTACACAACCCAGTTCCTGACACCAGTTCACAGTGGTGAAATCGATGAATGCCAGCCGATAATTATTCAGCACATCAGCTTTCATTTTTGGGCTAAGTACATTCCATTCGGCTGCGGTGAAATTCATGGGTTCACTGCATGCAGCAACAGTTCCCGCGGTTCCATGGATACTAAAATGTTTTTCCAGTTCATACACGGGCCTGGCTTTTTCAGCAGACTTGTCGTACCAATGATTAAAAAACTGGCCAAATATCCACTGGGTCCATTGGTAATAATCAGGGTCACAGGTGCGCACCTCTCGACTCCAATCATAGCTAAAACCCATGAGGTCAAGCTGCCTGCGAAAGGTTTCTATATTGGTTGCTGTGGTTTTGGCCGGATGCTGACCCGTTTGAATGGCATATTGCTCTGCGGGCAATCCAAAAGCATCATAGCCCATAGGGTGAAGTACATTGAATCCTTTCAGGCGTTTATAACGGCTTACAATATCGCTGGCGATGTAGCCCAAAGGATGGCCTACGTGCAGGCCGGAGCCGCTGGGATAGGGAAACATATCAAGCACATAGTATTTGGGCTTCTGGGGGTCTTCAAAAACCTTGTAAAGGGCAGTTTCGGCCCATTGTGTCTGCCACTTTTTTTCAATTTCGCTGAAAGGATACTGTGCCATGATTTGTCCCGCGAAAATAACGATTAAGCCCGTATTTCCCTGTCAGCAAAGCAAAACCTGCCACTTCCTGTTGTACCTTTGCAAAAGGCATGGCTGAAACCAATTTTATTGACTATGTAAAGATTTGCTGCAAAAGCGGAAAAGGAGGTGCAGGAAGTCATCATTTTCACCGCGCCAAAGGAAACCCCAAGGGCGGACCTGACGGCGGTGACGGTGGCAAGGGGGGCGATATTGTTTTGCTGGGTAATAGCCAGCTTTGGACATTGTTGCACCTCAAGTATCGGAAACATATCATGGCCGAGGATGGCAAGCCGGGCAGTGAAAACAACAAAACAGGTGGCAGCGGGAAATCTGAAATTTTGGAAGTGCCTCTGGGAACCGTTGCCCGTGACGCCGAAACCGGTGAATTTTTATTTGAAATTACTGAGGACGGTGAAAAGAAAATTCTGGTGCCTGGTGGTCGTGGTGGTTTGGGTAATAGCCACTTTACCAGCAGCACCAACCAAACGCCCATGTATGCTCAGCCTGGAGAACCCGCCATAGAGCAATGGATGATTTTGGAATTAAAGGTCCTAGCAGATGTGGGCTTAGTGGGTTTTCCTAACGCTGGAAAAAGCACCCTGCTTAGCGTATTGACTGCGGCCAAACCTGAAATAGCTGATTACCCGTTTACTACCCTAGTGCCTAATCTTGGGGTAGTTAAATACCGTGATTTTCGCAGTTTTGTAATAGCAGATATTCCCGGAATTATTGAGGGTGCTCATGAGGGAAAAGGACTGGGTCACCGTTTTTTGAAGCATATTGAGCGCAATGCCGTTTTATTGTTTTTAATCCCTGCAGACAGCCCGGATCACAGAAAAGAATATGAGACACTGTTGCATGAACTCAGTGCGTTTAATCGGGAAATGTTGCACAAAAGACGGATTGTTGCCATCAGTAAAAGTGATATGCTGGATGAAGAACTCAAATCGGCTATTTCTAAAGAATTTACAGACGTTCAGCCCCTGTTTTTTTCATCTGTGGCCGAGCAGGGACTTGTGGAGCTGCGCGATGTGCTATGGAAGGCCATTAACGATGAGATAACCTGATACTTAATCAATATGCCCGTTCGTCATAAGATTTTGTTTATAATGGGCTTTATGATGTTTTTTACAGTGCCTGCATTTTCGCAGGTTGATTCAGTGCTGGATTTGTCTGAACTGGTGCTTACGGGCACACGAACAGAAACCCGCAAGTCAGAAAGCCCTGTGCAGGTAACCGTTGTAAGCGGTCAAACCCTGACCCGTCTTCAGGCCTGTAATTTATACGACGGCTTAAAATTTCAGACCGGTCTTAGGGTGGAGACCAATTGTCAGACCTGCAACTACAGCCAGTTGCGCATAAATGGGTTGCCGGGCGGATACTCTCAAATTCTGATAAACGGTCGGCCTTTGTTTGGTTCATTAACCGGTATGTATGGCCTTGAACAGTTGCCTGCTGCCATGGTTGAAAAAATTGAGGTGGTAAGAGGCGGTGGTTCCTCGTTATATGGCATGAGTGCTATTGCAGGCACGGTTAATGTGTTTACCCGAAAACCCGTTCAAAATGACTGGGAGGTTTCAACGCGGCTGCAGAGAGTGGGTCGATATACACTGGATTTAATCAATACCATCAGCCAGAGCTGGATTTCAAAAAACAATAAACTTGGAGGTTTTTTTACACTGGGATCTCGCTATCGACAGCCATTTGATGCGAATAATGATGGTTTTACAGAGTTGCCCAGCCTGGGCAATCTGAATGCCGGTGTCAATATAACCTACGACCCCAATCCCAGAGAAAAAATCAGTGCATCCTTCAGCCAAATATTGGAAAATCGTTACGGTGGCGAATTGGCTGCAAAGCCGATTTCTGAGAGGTTGCAGTCAGAGTCGCGAGAGCACAGCATCTCCCTGGGTAATGCGGAATATCGCTTACGTTCTAATAGTGGATTTTCTGATGCCATCCTGTATGTTGCGTTTCAGAAAACTTCGCGAAGCCATTTTACCGGTGTAATGCCTGATTCTCTCTCCGACATTCAAAATTATATCGCCAATCCGCCCAACGGTGAGGCACAAATTGGATTTTTACAGGGCGGGGTTCAATTTAACCGACGTTTTCAGCGCCGCGGACTAATGAAGCATACCCTTACTGCAGGGCTTGAATGGATTGATGAATTTATCAGAGATGAAATTCCGGCTTACCGTTACCAGATAAAACAACATATTGTGAATCCAAGTGCATTTGTGCAGCATGTTTGGAAGCCGCATCGGTTATTTAGCTTTCTTTCCGGCATCAGGGTAGATAAACACAACTGGATTAACAACCCCGTCTGGAGTCCGCGTATGGGTATGTTGTATTCACCCTCAAAGAATACGCAATTGAGAATGGGGTATGGAACGGGTTTCAGGGCTCCACAGGCCCATGATAATGACCTGCATATTGCTTTTGCCGGCGGTGGAGTTTCAAGGGTTCAGTTGTCCCCCTTACTAAGGGAGGAGCAATCACGGAGTTTTAACTTGTCATGGAACCATGACAAAGCCAATGAGCGCTACATTATGGGTTATACGCTGGATGCATTTTTCAATAGGTTGCGCAATCCTTTTGTACTTGAAAATGCCGGTGCAGATGCGTTTGGTGAAATTTTTGAAAAACGCAATGGTCAAGGCGCACAGGTTCAGGGAATTTCAGCGGAGTATCGGTTCAATTTCAGAAAAAAAATGCAATGGCAGGCAGGATTCACGGTACAGCAAAGCCGCTATGACACCGCCGTCACCCTCATTTCCGGCCAGAGCCCGCTTAAGGCATTTGCCCGAACGCCCAATGCATTTGGCTATGTTTACGGATGGGTGGAATTAACAAAAAAAATCAATGTTTCACTGGATGCTGTTTATACGGGCTCTATGTATGTGCCCCATTTTGGCGGAGCTGTTAATTTTTTAAGAGATAGTATTGTCAGAACAGCCCCTTTTCTGGAAATTAATACGGCCTTGAACTATAAGATTTCATCAAAAAAAGGACTTGTGTGGTCACTGTCTCTCGGTGTCAGAAACATGTTGAATGCCTATCAGCGAGATTTTGATATTGGGAAAAACCGCGACAGCAACTATATCTATGGCCCGGGTGCGCCCAGAACCTATTTTATCGCCTTGCGATTAGGAAAAACCGCTCGGTGATATTATTTTGGTGTCATGAATGCTTTTTTTCAGGGTTTTACCGCATTTTTTAGGGGAATGGGGTTCTCTGTTTCCCGACTGGGTATCTGGTACATTGTTCCCATTGCTTTGTGGCTGATTTTGATTCTGGGTTTTTCTTTCCGACTCAGTCAATGGTTAATTCCCTATGTATATGAATGGATTGAGGCACAGACAGGGCTGGATTTAAATGGTGCTAACGGCAATAATGAATGGAAAGAACTATTGAAGACCGGGTTGCAATGGGGGGTGATTATTGTAGTAAAAGTGATGCTTTGGTATGTAATGGGCCGATACATGAAATACATTGTTTTAATTCTGTTATCACCCTTGTTTGCCTATATATCCGAAAGAACCGAAGAAATGATTTCAGGTGTTTCCTATCCATTCAATGTTAATCAGTTTTTGAAAGATGTATTGAGAGGAATTGGCATCACATTGCGCAACATGTTGCTTGAAACTTTGCTAATAGCAGCCGGGGGTATTGTTGGTTTTTTTATGCCCCTTTTATCGCCCCTCATTCTGGTATTATTGTTTTTCGTTAACAGTTATTTTATGGCATTCAACTTCTTTGATTATGCGGTTGAACGCAAAAAAATGGGGGTTTCTAAAAGTGTTCGATACATGCGTTCCAATATGGCGACATTACTCGGTTTTGGTGTTGCCTACAATATTGTTGCGTGGTTTCCGCTACTGGACTGGGTTCTGGCACCTTTAAGCGCTGCTTCCGGTGCGGTTTTAGCCGATGCCGATCTCCCACCGGGTAAAAGTTCTGCCACATTTAACGGATAGTCATTAATCCTCTGTTAATACGGAGGTATTGTGGCCCAATCTTTGTATTTTTGCACTTCGTGGTAAAAAATACACAAACAATGAAACACTTTCTCACATTGATTTCAGTTTTGACGCTTTCCTTGCAGGCAATCGCTCAGCCAGGAAGTGAAGTTCTGTTCAATTATGCCGGTGATAAAAAAGTTACCGTGGATGAATTTGAGCGTTATTTCAAGAAAAATCTGAACATCGTGAACCAGGAAATGACTCCGGAAAAAATCCGTGAGGATCTGGAGCTTTACATCAAATTCAAACTTAAAATTCAGGATGCACATGATGCGGGTATGGATACCGCCAAAAGTTATTTGCAGGAGGTAGACATGTTTCGGGAGCAACTGGCACGCAGCTACCTGTATGACCGCGAGGTAACCGATGCCCTAATTCGTGAGGCGTATGACCGTCTGTCACAGGAAGTGGAGGTTTCACACATTCTCATCGCCGTGAACAGCAAAGCCAAACCGGCAGATACGCTATTGGCATGGCAAAAAATAAAAGGCATATATGATCGCATTATGGCAAACCCTAGCACATTTGCGGTAGAAGCCAAAAACTCTGATGACCCCGGAACCCGCGACAATAGCGGCAATCTGGGGTATATGACGGCGCTGCAGGTTGTGTATGCTTTCGAAAACATGGCTTACAATACGCCCGTGGGTGGTATTTCAGGTGTTTTTAGAACGGATTTTGGATACCACATTCTCAAAGTAACCAACAAGAGGTCCAATCGTGGTGATATAAAGCTCAGGCATATTTTGCTTCGGGTTGGTATGACCCCTGAAGGCACTGAGGAAAATCAGAAAAGAAAGATTGAAGATATTTACCGTAAAATCAAATCGGGCGAATCTTCAGTAGCTGATATGGCCCGGAATTTCAGTGAGGATTTCAATAGCCGTAGCAATGGTGCAGGGGGTGAAATGGACTTTATCAATGCAACGATGTTCATCGGTGATCCTGATCGGCAGTCTTTGGTGGACCGTGGATTTAACCTGAAAAACCCCGGAGATTATTCAGAGCCCTTCCGCACTTCTTTGGGTTGGCATATTATTCAGAAAATGGAAGTGAGACCTGTTGGTTCCTTCGAAATGATGAAAACAACCCTAAAAAATCAGGTTCAAAACAACCAAAGGGCGCAGAAAAGTGTTGATGCCCTGGTCGAAAAAGTAAAGAAGGAAAATGGATATAAAGAGTACCCGGAAAATATGAATGCCCTGATTGCAGTGTTGGATTCAAATTTTGCCAAAGGTATTTTTAAAGCAGGGAATTTACCTGAGTTTGCAGCCAGCAATCAGGGTAAAAAAGGCAGGGTGTATGTGAAACCAAACACGGCAAAAGTTCCGCTGAAAACGCTACCGCTATTTGATCTGGGTGGCGAAAAATATAATGTAGGACAGTTTGCCAGTCACCTGGAGGCCTCTATGCAGAGCCCGAACGGGGATTATATGGATTTTGTAAATGCTGTTTTTAAAGATTGGGTAAAGAGTAAATGTGTCATTTATCAAGATCAGCACCTGGAAGAAAAATCTCCCGAATTTAAACACCTGTATCAGGAATTCAAAGAAGGTATTCTGATGTTTGCCCGCATGCAGCAAAAGGTTTGGGATAAAGCCAATGAAGATACCGCAGGTCTAAAAGCGTATCATGAGAGTAACAAAACCAAATACATGTGGAATGACAGATTTGATTGTGAGGTGTATTTGTGTGCAAATAAAAAAATGGCCGGATCGGTAGCGAAAATGGTGAAAAAGGGAATACAGCCAGATAGCATTCGCAGAAAGCACACTCGCTCCAATACGGTGAGCATGGATTACCGCATGGGGAAATACGAGAGCACAGATACATTCCTTTTCCCCGACGGACGTATCCTTTCTACCCTGTTTGGCAATATAGAATACCGCGAAAAACCGGGTAAAATTTACAATCTCAATCAGATTGGCGCCAACTGGGTGGTGGTTAAAGTAAATGAGTTTATATCTGCCGGACCCAAAAAACTGGAGGAATGTCGCGGTCTGGCTGCCAATGACTATCAGACATTCCTGGAAGAACAGTGGCTGAAAGATTTGTTAAATGCCTATCCCTACAGCGTAAATCAGTCTGTGTTTGACGTTTTCAGCAAGCGTATGCTGGAAGAGAAAAATGCAGGAAAATAAGACACATGCAAAACTGCAACGGGCATAATTCACTTCGCTTTCTGCTGATGCTGGTTTTACTGGCGGCCGCAGGACTGAAATCCCAGCCCTTGCATGTGGATGGTATCATGGCCATTGTGGGTGACAAGGTGGTGCTTCGCAGCGATTACGAAACGGAGATGGGTCAACTGGCTCGGTCCGGAAATTTTAAGGATAGCCAGCAATTTTCCTGTCTTGTACTCCGCAAACTGATACTCCGAAAACTGATGCTGAATCAGGCAGAGATAGACTCATTGCCTCTGTCTGAGGAGCGGATTGATGCAGAAATTGATAACCGTTTGCGCTACTTTCAGCGACAGGCGGGTAGTCAGGCAGATTTGGAGCGGTATCTGGGAAAAACTTTGTCTGAGTACAGGGAAGACATCCGTCCTAAAATGAAAGAACAGCTGCTGGCGCAGGAAATGGAGGGAAAAATCACCTCCTCTGTAAAAATAAGCCCTCAGGAGGTTAAGCAGTTTTATGATAACATTCAAAAAGACAGTCTCCCTATTATCCCGGCTGAGGTGGAGGTAGCGCAGTTGCTGATAGAGCCGCCGGTTTCTCCCGAAGCGAAAGAGTTTGCCCGCGAGCAGCTGCAAATGCTGCGCATGCGCGTATTGTCAGGTGAGAGTTTTGAAAAACTGGCCAAAACCTACAGCCAGGATCCCGGTTCCAAAGACAATAATGGTTTGCTTCCTGAATTCGGTCGGGGTGAAATGGTGCCTGAATTTGAACGAATGGCCTTTAAACTTAAGCCGGATTCCATCAGCCCTGTATTTGAAAGCCCGTTTGGATTTCATCTTATGAAAGTGAGTAAACGCCTGGGAGAGAGGGTGTTGGCTTCGCACATTCTCATTCGTGCAGAGTATACCACAGCCGATTTCACCGCCACCCAGAATCGCATTGATTCCGCCTATGATTTGCTGTATGAAAAGAAAATAGACTGGTGTACTGCCGTAAAACGCTATGCCTCAGCCGATATAGGAAACAAGGGCTACTGTGGTTTTTTTACCGATGAAACCACTGGCAGTCAGAAGATGATTTTTGATGACCTCCCTCCGGAAATCAAAATGATTGTAGATAAACTGAAACCGGGAGAGTTTTCAGAACCCGCTCGCACTTTTACCCCCGATGGCCGAGCCATTTACCGAATGGTTTATCTTAAATCTTTTACAGCACCCCACCAGGCCAATTTAGCGCAGGATTATGGCCGTATACAACTTGAAGCTGAGGCTCGCAAAAAGCAAAAAGCCATAGACACCTGGGTGAATAAAACCAAAAAAGACACCTATATCCGTGTGCAGAGCAACCTGATCCAATGCCCGGACTTGAAATCATTGGAGGCACAAAACTGATGAACGAAAAAGAAATGGCAGAATCGTTTTCCGCATCAGTCGCGGAAATTAAGAAAGAGATTTCTAAAGTAATCGTGGGACAGGAACATGCCGTAGATGCGGTGCTGACTGCCATTTTCTGCAATGGTCACGCGCTGCTGGTGGGTGTTCCGGGGCTTGCCAAAACCCTGCTGGTAAAAACGGTTGCCCAAAGTTTAGATCTGGATTTTAACCGCATACAGTTCACACCCGATTTGATGCCCGGTGATATTACCGGAAATGAAATTCTGGATGAAGACCGCAAGTTTCACTTCGTGAAAGGACCCTTGTTTGCCAATATTGTGTTGGCTGATGAGATCAACCGTACCCCGCCCAAAACCCAGGCAGCGTTGCTGGAAGCCATGCAGGAAAGGAATGTTACCGTTGCAGGACAACATCATGCATTGCCTAAACCCTTTTTTGTGCTGGCTACCCAAAACCCCATAGAACAGGAAGGAACCTATCCTTTGCCAGAGGCCCAGCTAGACCGTTTTATGTTCAATATCTCACTGGATTATCCCGGATATGATGAAGAACTCCTTATCCTGAAAGGTACTACCGGTGCCAGCGAATCCAATGCTAACAAGGTTTTGGGTGCTGCTCGTATTTTGGAATACCAGCAACTGGTGAGGCAGGTTCCGGTAACCGATGCGGTTTTTGAATACGCAGTTTCACTGGTGCGTAAGACCCGTCCCGGAACAGCACACGCTGATGCCATTGTGAACGATTATGTGAGTTATGGTGCCGGCCCGCGTGCCGGACAATTTCTGATTTTAGGAGCCAAGTGCCATGCGCTGATGAATGGTAAGTTCTCACCCGACAGGGAAGATGTGCAGGCCGTTGCCGAAAATGTGCTGAGGCACCGCCTGGTGCGCAACTATAAAGCAGAAGCCGAAGGCATCAGCAATGATGATGTGGTGAAGCGCCTTTTGTAAGGTATAGATTACCTGTTTGGTAGGGTTGCTGCCTACTTGAATTGTCTATTGTTGATTGAATTTGGTTTTCAAGATTGTTTACTTTATGTCAATATAAATAGATTAATGTAGTAGAAATAAAAATAAAATACACTTTGTTTATTTTTTATTTGTAAATTAGCTGTCGGCAGTATGGCAAAAAACAAATCATTCGCGGTTCAAGGAATAAACATATCTATTTTTAAAGAAAGAGATTTTGACTTTATCTCGCTTACGGACATGTTGAAAGCCAAGGACGGTGATTTTTTCATTTCTGATTGGCTAAGGAATAGAAATACTGTTGAGTTTTTAGGCATTTGGGAAACTGTTTACAATCCGAATTTAATTATGGCGAATTTGCCATAATTAAAAGCCAGGCAGGTTTAAACAACTATAAAATCAGCGTTAAGGAATGGGTGGAAAAGACAGGCGCTATTGGGCTTAAAGCAACAGCAGGAAGATATGGAGGAACTTTTGCCCATAGTGATATCGCATTTGAATTTGGAATGTGGATCAGTGCGGAATTTAAAATTTATCTAATCAAAGAGTTTCAGCGATTAAAGGCAGATGAAAACAATCGACTGAAATTGGAGTGGAATCTTCAGCGAACACTTGCTAAAGTTAATTATCATATACATACAGATGCAATAAAGGAAAGTTTATTACCGGTTACTTTGACAAAAGCCCAGATTAATTATGTCTATGCCAATGAGGCCGACATGCTTAATGTTGCTTTATTTGGCATGACATCAAGGGAGTGGAGAGATCGCAATACCGATAAAGCCGGGAATCTTAGAGATTGGGCAACGGTAGAACAATTGGTTGTACTTTCAAACCTTGAAAGTATCAATGCTGTTCTAATTCAACAAGGTTTGCAACAGAGTGAAAGGCTGCAGCAACTGAATCTGGTAGCCATTACACAAATGAAATCACTATTGAATAATAAACAACTGGGGAAGTTAAAAAAATAGCAGATTCTATACACGAGTAATATTTAAAACATAATTGGAACTCTAAGGGTTATTGAGTTTTTGGTTTTGCCAATTTTATTAGGTCAAATCCTCCCACAAATAGGGCATTCCTCAACCTTGTGCCCCCTGGCCGGACAAAATTTCCTGCCAAAAAATATAATCTGTAGGTGCAGTTTGTTCCAGGTTTCTTTCGGGAATAGTCGTTTCAGATCTTTTTCAGTTTGCTCCACACTTTTGCCGTTGCTGAGTTTCCAGCGCTGTGCCAGCCGGTGAATATGCGTGTCTACCGGGAAAGCAGGGTGCCCGAACGCCTGACTCATGACTACGCTGGCGGTTTTATGGCCTACTGCCGGTAAGGCCTCCAGTGCTTCAAAAGAGTCGGGGACCTTGCCATTGTGTTTTTCAATGATAATCTGAGACAATCCGTGTATGCCTTTGCTTTTCATGGGTGAAAGACCGCAGGGCTTGATGATTTCTCGGATTTCTTCCACACTCATTTTCACCATGTCATGCGGATTGTCGGCCCGTTCAAACAAATGGGGTGTGATTTTATTGACCCGCTCATCGGTACACTGAGCGCTCAAGAGCACGGCAATTAGCAGGGTGTAGGCATCGCTGTGATCCAGTGGAACCGGTGTTTCAGGGAAAAGCTGCTCCAAGGTTTCGGCAATAAATGCCACGCGCTCTTTTTTGTTCATTTTCAAAACAGGCAATAATGATATTCTTCTGTGTATGGAATGTTGAGTGTTTGGAAAAAGGCCTTTTCTGCTTCCGTATTCAGGGTTTTTCCAATCAGACCGGCCAAGGCAATGTCTAGGTTATCTGTTTTATTATCGATGCCCGCGGCTTCAGTTATGATTCCCTTATGAACTGTCATCGTAATTTTTACAGACTTATTGTATAAAAGCAATTCTTTCTCAACTTTGTAGGCAGGGGAATAACCCAATACCCATGGGTTGGTGCCGTATTTGTTGTTTTGGAGTTCTTGTGCAGATGCGACTTCTTCCGATGTTAATTCCAAGGGTAAATAACCATGTTTTGTTGTGAATCCTGATGCCAGTGCATCTATAAATGAAGTGACATCTTCAATTTCAGTATAGGGCTTGATATTACAAACAGCGCTGCGCACACTTTTCACGGCTTTACTTTCGTATTGGCCTCTGCTATGCAGTGCTTCACCCAGTGTAGTTAGTTTACTGTCAAATAGAAGGGTTCCGTGGTGCAGCACCCTTCGGTTTTTCTGGTCAAGATGCTCGGCATTGCCACTGATTTTAAAACCATTAAGGAGTAGGTCGTTCCTGCCACTGTATTCTGCATGAACCCCCAAATCGGCAAGTACCTCCATCACCGGGTCCAGAAACTTGCGAAAATTGATGTTCAGTTCTTCGTGGGGTTTCAGGGATTGAATGAAAGTGAAATTCACATTGCCTTCATCGTGATAAACAGTGCCGCCGCCGCTTAATCGCCTGGCCAGGTTGATATTGTTCTTTTTACAATATCCATAATTGGCTTCACCGCAAATATTCTGATGCTTGCCGCACACCACCGCAGAATGGCTCTGCCAAAGCATCAGGATATCTTCATTGGTGCCATGCAATAGCACATCTTCCAGTGCAAGATTGAAGTAAACGTTTTTACTTTTGCTGATAATCAGGCGCATGGGCCTTATGATTGGGCAGGTGTCTTCCTGCGTAGTTCAAAGTTTTTACCTAAATATACCTTTCGAACCATTTCATCGTTGGCCAGCTCTTCAGCAGTGCCTTGTTTCAAAAGTTTGCCCTCAAAAAGCAGATAGGCGCGATCGGTAATGGACAGGGTTTCCTGCACATTGTGATCGGTAATCAGAATGCCGATGTTTTTGTCTTTCAGCTTGGAAACGATGCCCTGTATATCTTCTACGGCAATGGGGTCCACACCTGCGAAGGGCTCATCAAGCAGAATAAATTTTGGGTCGGTTGTGAGTGCCCTGGCAATTTCAGTTCGGCGTCTTTCACCCCCGGACAGTACTTTTCCTTTGTTTTTACGCACCCGGTTCAGGCCAAATTCTTCCAGCAGGGATTCCAGTTTTTCGGTCTGGGCGTCTTTGCTCAGGGTGGTCATTTGCAAAATGGATCTGATGTTGTCTTCCACACTAAGCTCCCTGAAAACTGAGGCCTCCTGAGGAAGGTAGCCGATACCGAGTTGTGCACGTTTGTACATGGGCAAAGCGGTAATTTCGTTTTCATCCAGCCGTATGGAACCCTGATCCGGGCGCACCAGTCCCACCACCATGTAAAATGTGGTAGTTTTTCCTGCACCATTGGGCCCCAGCAAGCCCACAATCTCGCCCTGATTCACTTCCACAGAAACATCATTCACCACTTTTTTGGAGCCGTATTGTTTCAAAAGGTTGTGACTGCTAAGGCGCATGCCACAAAAATACAACACAACAATGGCAAACCGGATGAATGGCATACAAAAAGCGTAACTTCGCAATCCGGGTCGATGAAAAAGCGTGTATGCCATCTCAGTTCTGTGCATCTGGCCACCGATACGCGTATTTTTTATCGTTATTGCACGCACCTTTCAGTACAGTATGACGTAACCTTAATTGCGGTTCATCCTCAAAATGAACGAAGGCAGGGTATACATATTATTCCTTTTAGGCGTTTCAAAAACAAGTTGCTGCGTGTTTTGCTCACCTGGTTTTTAATGTTTTTTAAGGCCATGCGCGTTCGTGCGGAGCTGTATCATCTCCACGATCCCGAACTGATTCCCTGCGGCCTCCTATTGCGTTTTATGGGCAAAAAAGTGGTGTTTGATATTCATGAAAATGTGGCAGAAGACATTTTCGACAAACCCTGGATACCGGCCAAAAAAATACTGTATGCCTGTTTTCATTTTTTTGAGAAACGGGCCATAAAAAGTATGCCCATTATACTGGCTGAAAACAGCTATGTAGCGCGATACCAAAAAATGGGTGCAGATTTAACCGTTGTGCTTAATTATGTGGATTTACCTTTTTTTAAGCCATTTTCAGACCCTGTAAACCGAACAACCCATCGCATTTTTTACATGGGAATTCTGTTGGAATCAAGGGGTTTACAGCAGATTGCAGAAGCATTGTACCAGTTGAAAAAACAAGGACATATTATCACCTTTGATGTGGTGGGAGAACTGTATACCTCGCTGGAAAAGCAGTTACATGCATTGCCGTTTTGGCGCGATATTTCTGATCAGATTTGTTTTCACGGCCGACTTACGCTGGAGCAGGGATATGCCATCAGCCGAAATGCCGCTGTGGGCATGTGTATTATTCAGCCCATGAAAAATAGTGTAGGCAGTTATCCGACCAAAATGTTTGAATACATGGCCATCGGTTTGCCGCAGGTCACCTCCAATTTTGTGCTGTACCAAAACATAGTAGAGGGAGAAGGTTCGGGCATTTGTGTTAATCCTGCAGATCCTGCCGGCATTGCCGCTGCCATACTTGAGATAATACAGAACCCGGCTAAGGGAGAAACAATGCGCCTTAACGGGCTGAAGGCCGCAGAAAAATACCTTTGGTCAGCGGAGATGGAAAAAGTGTATACCTTGTATGGGCGCCTGTTGTCGTAAGTTTACAGACGGATGCAAAAAATTGGCAATATGTGGTCTTACCTTTGCGTTATTGTTCCGGTGCGAAAAATTCTGCCTTTTATAGCATTTGTGTTACTGCTGGCCTCCTGCCGCAAAGAGCGTTTTTTTGATGGACAAACCACCCTTAAACTGGCTGCCGATACAATATGGTTTGATACGGTTTTTACCCGTCAGGCCGGCAGCACTTACCCCATCAGCGTTACGCAGATTACCTGGATTAAAAATCCTGAAAGCCAAACGGTGAAGGCCTCTTTCAGGTTAGGGGGTGGTATGCAGTCGGCCTACCGAATCAATGTGGATGGCATTCCCGGTCCGGTGATAAACGAAGTGGAAATTCCTGCCAAAGACAGCGTGTTTGTGTTTGTGCAGTGCAGTCTGGAGGCCAATGGGCAAACAGGTCCGGCCCTGGTGCTCGATTCTTTAATGATGCAGGTGAATGGGCGTGAACAGAAATTAATCTTAGGCGCTTATGGCTGGGATGCGCATTATTTTAGGGCAGCTTCATTGCCTTGTGGTGGTTCGTGGAATGATCAAACCAAGCCGTATGTTATTGTAGATAATGCCTTGATTCCGGCCGGCTGCACATTCACCATCAAAGAGGGTGTGAAGGTATATTGTTCTGCACGGAGCGCATTATTTGTAGCCGGTAAGTTGTTTGTGGAAGGAACGTCCCAAAACAGGGTGCTATTCACCGGTGATAAGCCAGTTTCTGCGGCGCGAACCCTCCCCAATCAGTGGGTAGGGCTGTATTTTGCGGTTGGCAGTGCAGGAAACAGCATTAAATATGCAGACATACAGAATGCCTCTATTGGTATTCGGGTAGATTCACTGCCCGTGGGAAGTCCGGATAACCTGGTGCTTGAAAATACAAAAATTCAGTATTGCGGACAGGCATGTATGGCCGGGATAACGGCCCATATACGCGCTACCAATTGCCTTTTCGCTCAAACAGGCAGCTACAGTTTTTTGGGGTTGCTGGGCGGAAAATATGACTTTCGGCACTGCACGTTTGCTTCATACGTGAATTATACCACAAGGCAGGATGGACATTTTGCCATAACCAACACGCTGCGCGATGGCAATGGAAACATCCTTGATACGAGGCCGCTGGAATGTAATACGTATAATTCCGTTATTTATGGTGATTTAGATGAGGAGCTACTGATAGATAAGGGGGGAAGTGCTGCGTTCACAGCTGATTTTTTGGGTAATCTCATTAAGAGCAAATCCAAACCGTTTGCAGGAATAACCAATCTATATAATCGTGACCCACGATTCAGGAATATCATGGAAGGTAATTTTGCCCCAGACACCCTGTCACCATTGCATAACGCCGGTATATTGCTTACACCGCCGGTAACCACAGATCTGGAGGGAAAACCCCGCATTGGAGTTCCCGATATCGGTGCGTTTGAGCGACCGGAATAATCAGTTTCTTTTCTGTTTGAAGAAATGTTGCATGAGGGCAGCGCATTCTTCTGCCATTACACCTCCGGAAATCTGTGTTTTTTTACCCAGTAAATCCTTGCTGATGCGGGTAAATCCGGTTTTTGGCTCCTCTGCCCCAAAAACAATTTTGTGAAAACGTGCCCATTTGATGGCTCCTGCACACATCAGGCAGGGTTCAATGGTGACGTACAACGTGCATTCGTCTAAAAATTTGCTATTGAGGTAAGATGCCGCAGCGGTAATGGCCAGCATTTCTGCGTGCGCGGTCACATCGTTTAGCTTTTCGGTCTGGTTATATCCTTTGCCAATAATCGCATTTTCATAAACCACCACCGCACCAATGGGTATCTCATCCTCTTCCATGGCTTTTTGGGCTTCCGCTATGGCTCTTTGCATGAAATATTCGTCGGTGAAAACTTCCATGACGCAAAGATGCGCGCAATCTTTATTTTTTTAGCGGATTTTGAAATCTTGTCGCTAACATTGTTGTTGTTTTTACATGAACATCGGAATTGTGTGTTATCCCACCTTTGGTGGAAGCGGGGTTTTGGCCACGGAACTGGGTAAAGCCCTTGCCACACGAGGACATCAAGTGCATTTTATCAGTTACAATCAGCCGGCACGGCTGGATTTTTTCACCGAAAATGTTTTTTACCATGAAGTGAGTATACTCAAATATCCGCTGTTTGAATATGCTCCTTACGAAACAGCCCTGGCAGGCGTAATTGTGGACGTGGTAAAAACTGCCAATCTGGATGTTTTGCATGTGCACTATGCCATTCCGCATGCTTCAGCCGCTTTGTTGGCTAAATCTATATTGTCGGAAGAAGGGCTAAATATTCCGGTAATTACCACATTGCATGGAACGGATATCACGCTGGTGGGCCGTGAGGCAACATTTGAGCCCGTAGTCAGCTGGAGCATCAACCAGTCGGATGCCGTGACTGCTGTTTCCCAAAGTCTGAAAAACGATACCCTGGAGCATTTTAACATCAAGCGCGAAATAGATGTGGTGCCAAACTTTATTGATTTTACACGATTTAACAAACAGCCCAAAGAGCACTTTAAGAAAGCCATTGCGCCCAATGGCGAAAAAATATTGGTGCATACCTCCAACTTTCGTAAGGTAAAGCGGGTAGAGGATGTGGTCTCCGTTTTTTGTCTGGTGAATCAGAAAATACCATCCCGGCTGTTGATGATCGGTGATGGTCCGGAGCGCAGCCACATCGAAAAAATAAGCCGTGAAATGGAATGCCACGGCAGCATTACCTTTTTGGGCAAGCAGGAGGCAGTGGAGGAAATTTTATCGGTTTGTGATTTGTTTATTCTGCCATCAGAAACTGAAAGTTTCGGGTTGGCAGCGCTGGAAGCTATGGCCTGTGAGGTGCCTGTTATCAGTAGCAATGCGGGTGGTATTCCTGAGGTTAATGTGCATGGAGTTACCGGCTATTTAAGCAACGTGGGTGATGTGGCTGATATGGCTAAAAACGCCATCAAAGTGCTGGAAAATGAGGAGGTATTAAAAACTTTCAAACGCAATGCGCTAAGTCGGGCTAAAGAATTCGATCTAGATAAAATTATGAATGATTATCTGGAAATTTACAGGCGTTGTATCCAATCGTGAATTAACGCTGGCCGCCCTGTGAGCGGGTGTTTTCTTTCAAAAACTTCAGGGCAATACCTATCTGATTTTCCACGGTTTTGGTGCTGATATCCATGATTTCCGCAATTTCTTTATAGCTCAGATCAAACATACGGCTTAGCAAAAAAACCTGTTTGCATTTTGTGGGTAGCTGCTCAATAAGCTGATTGATATGAATTTGCAGTTCTTTTCCTTCCAGCACACGATCGGCGGCATATGCGGGTGATATGGCGGTGAATTCATCCGGCATATCAGCAAATGGCAATCGTGCTTTTTTGATATGATTTAAACAACGGTTTTTTACCGCCTTAAAGAGATAACTTTTTAAAGAATCGTCCAATATCAGGGCGTGGCGCTTTTCCCAGATGCTCACAAATACGTCATTCACAATCTCATCAGCATCGTCTGAATTTTTTACGATGGATGCAGCAAAGTTGCTCAAACCGGGCCTGAAGCGCAGATAGAGCGTATGAAATTGATTTTGCTGTTCAGACACCGGAACAAAGATACAAAAGCCCTGTAAGCCGTATACAATTAGTTACCCATATCGCTGAGGAACTGTATGCGCATCAGCTGCAGTTCTTCGTGGGTAAATTCTCCGTCAAAATGGTTAAAGGCAGTTTCAAGGTTATCTTCCTGTGCACCATGGAAATAGTCAAAAATTTCTTCCTGCAGCTCTTCATCCAGGAACTGATTCAGAAAATATTTCAGGTTTAGCTTCGTACCTGTATTGACAATCTGTTCGAGTTCATCTACCAGTTCGCCAAACTCAATGCCAAGCTGCTTGGCCATTTCCATCAGGTCTACCTTTTTATCAATATTCAGGATTATGCTGACTTTTTTGGCTGATTTTTCCGCATTGCCTTTCAGCACGATATCCTGGGGTCTTTCAATTTTATTTTCTTTTACAAAAGTCGCAATGTATTGGATAAAGGGTTCTCCGAATTTGATGGCTTTGTTTTTTCCCACCCCGTTAATGTTGGACAGTTCATCAAGGGTGATGGGATATTTGGTGGCCATATCTTCCAGACTGGGGTCCTGAAATATGACATAGGGAGGAAGGCCTTTTTCCTTGGCAACTTTTTTGCGCAAATCCTTGAGATGACCGAATAATTCTTCATCGCAGACGCTCTCCATTTTGAAGTTTTCGAAGTCGTCTTCACTTACGCTTTCAAACTCGGTATCTACGGCCATTTCATGCTTGGTGGGTTTGGTCAGAAACGCCATACCCTGCTCTGAAACGCTCAGTAAACCATACTTTTCAATATTTTTATTGAGGTAATTGTGCACCAGAGAAAGGCGCATCACCGATTTCCAAAACACCTTATCCTTGTCTTTGCCACAGGCAAACAAAGGCATTTCATCGTGCTTGTAATCCTTAATACTGTCTATTCGTTTGCCGATGATGAAATTTACGATATGGGTCATGGAGAATTCGCCGTTCAGGGATTTCAGCGCGTTAAGCGCCTTGGCCACATCCTGTGTAACTTCTGTTTTGGGCTTGGGATGTGCGCAGTTGTCGCACATGTGGTTACAATCCGATTCCGGAAAGTTTTCTCCGAAATAGTGGAGTAGCAATTTACGTCTGCATTGGCTGCTCTCTGCGAAAGCGGCGGTTTCAGCTATCAGTAGTCCCCCGATTTCCTGTTCGGCAACCGGTTTGTCTTTCATGAATTTTTCCAGCTTTTCAATGTCGTTGGGGTTATAGAAAAGCAGGCAATCACCGCGCAGTCCGTCACGGCCTCCACGCCCTGTTTCCTGATAATACCCTTCCAGACTTTTGGGAACGTCATAGTGAATGACAAACCTGACATCGGGTTTATCGATACCCATTCCAAACGCAATGGTGGCTACAATTACATTGCAGTCTTCCATCAGGAAAGCGTCCTGATGACCCGCACGGGTTTTGGCATCCAGTCCGGCATGATATGGCAACGCTTTGATGCCATTCATTTGCAGCATTTCGGCGATTTCCTCCACTTTTTTGCGACTCAGACAGTATATAATGCCTGAACTGTTTCCCCTGTTTTTGATGAAGGTTAAAATATCCTTGTGCACCTGATCTTTTCTGCCTTTGGGGCGTACTTCATAATACAGGTTGGCACGATTAAATGAAGACTTGAACAGTCTGGCGTCCAGCATACCCAGGTTTTTCTGAATGTCGTGCTGAACTTTTGGTGTAGCCGTGGCAGTGAGGGCAAGAATGGGCACATCATCAATGGCTTTTACCATTTGCTTGATCCGGCGGTATTCGGGTCTGAAATCATGACCCCATTCGCTGATGCAATGCGCTTCATCCACCGCTACAAAGGAAATTTTTATGCCGCGAAGCAGTTCCAGCGTTTCGTCTTTCTTGAGGGTTTCCGGAGCTACGTACAGCAACTTAGTGCTGCCGGAGGTTACATCCTCCACCACTTTGGTAAAATCGGCTTTACTCAATGATGAGTTTAAAAAATGGGCCAGTGCGCTGCTGCTGGAAAACCCACGGATGTTGTCTACCTGGTTTTTCATCAGGGCAATCAGCGGTGAAATGACAATCGCGGTGCCCTCCATCATCAATGCAGGTAGCTGGTAACATAGCGATTTACCGGCCCCTGTAGGCATGATTACAAAACAATCATTACCCTGTAGTATATGATTAATAACCGCTTCCTGATTGCCTTTGAAGCCATCGAAGCCGAAGAATTCCTTAAGTGTGCGTTTTGCGTCAGTGCTAGTGTATTCCGCAACGCCCATTGCCGTGCTCATAGATAAAGTAAGTGCTTTCAGTGAGTAAATTTAACGCATAGGCGGCAATTTTGTTAGCTTTATATTAAATTTTTTTAATCTTCTTTACTTGTCAAACCCACATACTAAATGCAAAATTTAAGTTAGTTTTGCGTTTCTAATACTGTCCGCTTGACACAGACCAAGGCAAATTTAATAAAAAGTTACGGAACTCAGGCCATTACAGACGAATTAAATTCACTGGCCGGATTACCGCAATATGTGGATGATTCTTTTTCCAGTCTTGTAGAATTGCTTTTGGATTCTGCCGGAAGGGCAGTGGTTACGGGTATAGGCAAGAGCGCCATCATAGCCCAGAAAATGGTGGCAACCATGAACAGCACCGGTCAGCCGGCTGTATTTATGCATGCCGCTGATGCCATACACGGGGATTTGGGCATCATTCAGCCCGGAGACGTGGTTATTGCCATTTCCAAGAGCGGTAATACCCCCGAAATTAAAGTTCTTGCGCCATTGCTCAAATCGTTTGGCAATCCGCTGGTGGCCATGGTGGGCAATATACAAAGCGAGCTGGCCGCGCAGGCCGACATTGTTATCAATACCACAGTAGATAAAGAGGCCTGCCCCAATAACCTGGCACCCACCAGCAGTACTTCTGCCCAGTTGCTGATGGGAGATGCCATTGCCATTGCCCTTTTACGAATGCGCAATTTCAGCGGAAGTGATTTCAGCAAATACCATCCCGGAGGAGCGCTGGGTAAAAAATTATACCTGCGCTGCGGGGATATTGCTGCCAGAAACGAAAAGCCGGCTGTGTTGCCTTCGGCGTCTGTCAATGAAGTAATCGTCTGTATCAGCAAAAACCGACTGGGGGCTGCTGCCGTGGTGTATGATTCCGGTTTGCTTGGAATTGTTACGGATGGAGACATACGCAGAATGCTGGAAAAATACAGCAATCTGGCGGGGCTAACTGCCGCTGATATTATGTCACCTTTCCCCCGAACCCTGGATGCCGAAACCCTTGCCGTGGAGGCGGTCGATTGGATGAGCCAACAAAAAATATCTCAAATTATCATATTGCGTGATGGAAAATACGCAGGAATGGTACATTTGCACGACCTAAACAGGGAGGGATTGCTATGAGCGAAAATAAACATCACTATGTGCTGATTATGGCCGGCGGTATTGGCAGCCGTTTCTGGCCCGTCAGCCGCAAAAGTCTGCCCAAGCAATTTATTGATATCCTGGGTACCGGTGATTCGCTGATTTCGCAGACCTACAAGCGCTTTTGCCAGGTGGTCCCAAAAGAAAACATATTCATTGTTACCAACCATGAATATACATCGCTGGTGAAAGAACATGTACCCGGCATTTCCGATACCCGCATATTAAAAGAACCGCAGGCACGCAATACGGCCCCTTGTATTGCCTATGCAAGCCGCATTATACACAGTATCGATCCCGATGCGGTATGCGTGGTGGCACCCAGCGATCATCTGATTACCCACGAAGCCGAGTTTTTCCGGATCATTAAAGAGGCGTACGCGTTTGCCGGAAATTATAATCACCTGCTTACACTAGGCATCAAACCTACCCGCCCCGATACAGGTTATGGATATATTCAATACAATACCGTGCCGGGCGATGCCGGGTTTTACGAGGTAAAAACTTTCACCGAAAAGCCCAACGAGGAGTTGGCGCAAACATTTATTGAAAGCGGAGAGTTTTTATGGAATGCGGGTATTTTTGTTTGGAACCTCAAAGCCATTTTGCAGCGGATTGAAGAATATTTACCCGAAATTCATCAGTTGTTTTCAGAGGTGGATTTTACACAGGATAATTATTTTGACGCACTGGAGCTGGCCTATGGGCAGTGCCCAAGTATTTCCATTGACTATGGAATCATGGAAAAGGACGACAGTGTTTATGTTTATCCGGCCACTTTTGGATGGAATGACCTGGGTACCTGGAAGAGTTTGTGGGATGTGAGCCGGCATAACCAGCATGATACGGCCTCCATCGGCAAAGGCATACACACCTACGAAACCACCAACTCTCTGGTTTTTTCCAATACGGACCGCATCGTGATTACCCATGGGCTTGAAAATGTAGTGGTGGTAGACAGTCCGGATGTGGTGCTGGTAATGCATAAAGACAAGGAGCAGGAACTGCGGCAGATTGTGATTGACATGCGCGACAAATACAAGGGTAACCTCACCTGATTTTTATTGGGGAAAACTTGTGGGTTGTGAATACGCAAAAGCTTTTTTATATTTGCATTGCTGCCGTGCTGATAGCGGCAGCCCAACTGTTACGCGCTTCTATATACCAACATCCTGGCCATGCTTCACAGCGTGGCCTTGATTTTTTAAGGGCAATCCAACCATGAAACCGCGCGTAAAAGCCCTGGCATTTCTTCATTTAGCTGTTTTTCTTTGGGGCTTCACCGCCATTCTGGGAAAACTGATTTCCTATAGCTCTTTTAACCTGGTATGGCATAGAATGCTGATTACTGCTGCCGTTTACTTCTGCATACCCGCCGTATGGAAAGGAATAAAGCCATTACATAAAAAAGACTGGCTTATATTTTTGGGAATCGGGGTGATTGTGGCTCTTCACTGGCTCACCTTCTATGGCAGCATCAAGCTGGGCAACAGCGCCAGCGTAACCTTGGCTTGTCTGGGCTCAGCAAGCTTTTTTTCCGCCCTGCTGGATCCATTGATAAACCGTAAGTCCTTTAATACCCGCGAACTATTGCTGGGATTACTGGTGGTGTGCGGTATACTCATTATTCATCGGTCTTTTCAGTCACAGGATGGCGTAAAAACCCAATACACCCTGGCCATCATCACCGGGATTGTCAGTGCTGCACTGGCTGCGCTTTTTACCACTTTAAACAAAAGAAACATAGATAGGGCATCATCCCTAAGCATATCGGCCATTGAAATGCTGGCGGGTGCGTTAATGCTAAGCGTGCTGTTCCCTTTAATGGCTGATGCTTCTGCCGTGTGGATCCCTGATTACAGTCCTGAAACCGGCAACTACGATTTGCTTTGGGTGCTGCTATTATCGCTGGTGTGTACCAACCTTACGTTTTACTTGGGAACCTTTGCTCTGAAAGAAATATCGGCCTTCACAGCCAACCTTTCAGTGAACCTGGAACCGATTTATGGAATCGTGCTGGGGGCATTGATATTTAAGGAACATGCCGCATTAAACAGGCAATTTTATCTGGGTGCCGCCATGATATTGGTTTCGGTTTTTTTGCAAACTTTTTTGGAATATCGTCAACGCAAAAACACATTATTGTAAAACATCCAAATGAACACCATAGACGACATCATACGCGCCCGTCGGAGCCACTTTGTAAAAGAATTCAACGGATTGACCGTTCCTGAAGAAGTAATCCAAAGGGTGCTGGAAAACGCGCGCTGGGCGCCCAGCCACAAGTTGACACTTCCTTGGAAGTTCCGCGTGTTTTCAGGCGAAGAAAAAAACGCACTGTGTCAGACCATGGAGCGATATTATATGGAGCACACCCCTGTTGAGCAGTTTAATGAAGGGAAACTGGCCAAAATCAGGACATTTCCTTCTAAAATATCCCATATCATTTCTATTGGCTTTGTGCCTTCGGAAAAAGTACCCGAGTGGGAAGAGCTGGCGGCTACCGCCATGGCGGTGCAGAACATATATTTAACCCTCACCGCACACCCCCATGCGGCCGGCTACTGGACCACA
>Ga0164293_10000422_pt1 | contig 33125 bp, 28 predicted proteins | sample GEODES118metaG_FD_111487 | JGI IMG/M metagenome (GOLD analysis project Ga0164293, IMG submission 111487) | Eutrophic lake water microbial communities from Lake Mendota, Wisconsin, USA - GEODES118 metaG | ecosystem: Environmental > Aquatic > Freshwater > Lake | place: USA: Lake Mendota...
CGGATTGGCGGATTGGCGGATTGGCGGATTGGCGGATTGGCGGATTGGCGGATTGGCGGATTGACGGATTGGCGGATTCTTTATTGGACCATTCGGCACCATTCGGCAGAAAGTAGTCCTTAATCCGCTAATCCGTCCATTCGTTAATTCGCCAATTAGTAAATGGACTCTATCTTTGACCCATGTCAATAAAAGTCAGCGGTTTAAAAAAACTTTACGGCGAACAAAAAGCTGTAAACGATATTTCTTTTTCCATTGAACAGGGAGAAATTGTTGGCTTTCTGGGTCCAAACGGAGCTGGAAAATCGACCACAATGAAAATGATCACCGGCTACCTGGCACCAGACGCAGGGGAGATCGAAGTGGCCGGGGTAAGGATCAACGACCAGCCTAACGAAAGCAAAAAAAAGATCGGCTATCTCCCCGAGGCTAACCCCCTGTATTTCGACATGTATGTAAGGGAATACCTGGATTTTATAGCAGGCATACACCAGGTAAAAGAACCGGCAAAAGCAATAGATGACGCCATTAAATTGACCGGCCTCACACCTGAAAAGCATAAAAAGATCGGGCAGCTTTCAAAAGGATACAAACAGCGGGTGGGCCTTGCTGCAGCCCTTATTCATGATCCCGAGGTACTGATACTCGACGAGCCTACCTCCGGCCTGGACCCTAACCAGATCATGGAAATCAGGGATGTAATCCGAAACCTCGGAAAAAATAAAACCATCCTTTTCTCATCTCACATCCTTCAGGAAGTGGAAGCATTATGCAAACGCGTGATCATCATCAGCAAGGGCCAACTGGTGGCAGATGATCAATTGGCTAATCTCAGCAACGTAAATTCCGACAAGCATATACGGGTCAGTTTCCGGGAATCACTCGAATCCGAATGGCTTTCCCGCCTTCCTGCCGTGTCCACAGCCGATAAAAAAGACGCCAATACCTGGCTCCTTGGCACCGCCGATCCGGAAGCACTTAACAAACAACTCATGGAGATGGCTTTGCAGCATAACCTTAATATCGTTTCTTTGCAATCCGAAAGCAGGAATCTGGAAGAAGTTTTCCGGGATCTGACCTCTAACAAGCAATAAGGCCGCAATCAAACTAAAATCATTATGAGTTACATTACTGATGTACATGCCAGACAGATTCTGGACAGCAGGGGAAATCCGACAGTAGAAGTTGACGTGATCACCGAAAGTGGAATACTCGGCAGGGCAGCAGTGCCGTCTGGTGCCTCAACCGGCAAGCACGAAGCCGTTGAGCTGCGCGACAATAACAAATCGCTGTACCTGGGTAAAGGTGTTCTCAAAGCAGTACATAACGTAAACGAAGAGATCGCCGACAAGTTGATCGGCTTGAATGTAAACGAACAGGCCTTCATCGATTCAATGCTCATCGATATCGACGGAACAGAGAACAAAAGCAAACTGGGTGCAAATGCTACCCTCGCTGTGTCGATGGCTGTTGCCAAAGCCGCAGCGGTTGAAAGCAAACTGCCATTGTTCCGCTACCTCGGCGGCGTTAACAGCACCATTCTTCCTATTCCACTTATGAATATCCTCAACGGTGGCGCCCACGCAGATAACAAGATCGACTTCCAGGAATTCATGATCGTTCCCGTAGGCGCTGAATCTTTTAGCGAAGGACTTCGCTGGGGCGTTGAAATCTTCCACCACCTGAAAACCGTACTTAAGAAAAAAGGCTATAGCACCAATGTGGGTGATGAGGGTGGCTTCGCCCCGGATATACAAAGCAACGAAGAAGCTATCGAAACCGTATTGCTGGCCATCGAAGCCGCAGGTTATAAACCAGGCTCACAGATCGGCATCGCGATGGACGCGGCTACCAGCGAGATGTATAACGAAAAGGACGGCACCTACAGTTTCTATAAAAGCTCCAAGAAAGTGATCAGCCGCGATGAGATGGTGGATTACTGGACCAACTGGCTGAATACATATCCAATCGTTTCCATCGAAGACGGTATGGCAGAAGATGACTGGGAAGGCTGGAAGAAACATACCAATGCGATCGGTAAGAAGTGCCAACTCGTTGGCGATGACCTTTTTGTCACCAATGTGAAAAGACTGCAGAAGGGGATCAACGAAGGGATCGGTAACAGCATCCTAATCAAAGTGAACCAGATCGGAACGGTAACGGAAACCATTAATGCAGTTCAACTGGCGCAAACCAATGGCTATAGCTCCATCATGAGCCACAGAAGTGGCGAAACAGAAGATACCACCATTGCCGACCTCGCAGTTGCCCTGAATTGCGGCCAGATCAAGACCGGCTCAGCATCCCGGACAGACCGCATGGCTAAATACAACCAGTTGCTCCGAATCGAAGAATTGCTGGAAGGAAATGCCATCTACCCGAAAGGAAGGTTTTTCAATTTCGGTAAGTAACTTTCTTGCCAAATAAACTACTGGAAAAGGCCGTCTCATTCATTGGAGACGGCCTTCTCTTTGTTTCAAAACATACCCAGACCGATTTTGAAGGGCATTGAGCTATGAAACTTCATTTATCTTGCTTATCTTTCGAGTCCAATCCTGTAGAAGCTCCGCATTTTATCTCCACCCCCTACTGCAAAGCCAAGCCTTCACCACAATTAAAAAGCTTGCGTTATGCATCACATCAACAAATTCCTGTTCAACGGAACACTACTATTCACCCTCGCCGCTGCATTGTTTGCATTCAGCCAGTCGCCGCTCCAGGGAGCGACATCCAGCTATTCATTGTCTCCTGCCGGTGACGTAAATGGCGACGGATATTCAGACGTTCTGGTAAGCGTTTTCACCAACGAATTTGGCGTAAGTAAAGATGGCAAAGTTCAATTGCTCCTGGGTACCGGAAACGGCCTCGGATCGGCTCCTGCCTCGACCATAGAGGGCAAGGGCGGCACTAATTTTGGCGAATCCATAGCCCAGGCCGGCGATGTTAATGGCGACGGATATTTCGACGTCATCATCGGCGCATCACGCTTTTCAAATGGGGAAGACAATGAAGGCGCTGCTTTCGTTTATTACGGTTCACCCTCAGGATTATCTTCCACGCCGGCATGGACCATGGAAAGCAATCAGGCCAATTCATTTTTTGGAATTTCAGTATCCACAGCGGGCGATGTTAATAAAGACGGCTACGCCGATGTAATCATCGGGGCCCACTACTTTGATAATGGCGAAACCAATGAAGGCCGGGTCTTCATCTACCTCGGCTCTGCCTCCGGCCTCAGCAAAACTCCTTTTTTCACAGCCGAAGGTGATCAGGTAAACGCCTTTTTCGGGAAGGCCGTGGCCTGTGCCGGGGATGTAAACCGGGACGGCTACAGCGACGTGCTCATAGGAGCGCCTGGCTATGACAATGGCCAGATCAACGAAGGCCGGGCCTACCTCTACCTCGGCACCTATATGGGCATGACCCAGTCTGCGTCCTGGACGGGCGAAAGTAACCAGGCCGAAGCCAATTATGGAAATTCTGTAGCAGCCGCCGGCGACGTAAATGGAGACGGCTTTTCAGACGCCATCATCGGCTCCAACCGCTACGATGAAGGTCAAAGCAATGTTGGAAAGATCTTCGTTTATATGGGGTCGGCCAATGGATTCAGCGGGTTCCCCGACTGGACATATACGGGCAATAAGATAGACGGTAATTTGGGCATTTCTGTAGCCTCTGCCGGGGACATCAACGGCGATAGTTACGGCGAAGTGATCGTGGGCTCTTATGGATTCAACCCGGAGGTGTCCACTGGCGATGTTTTTGTGTTCTATGGCTCAAGAAAAGGCACAACGAACGACATGATCATGATCGATAAGAAAAAATATCCGGGCGGATTTATAGGCATGTCGGTGGCATCTGCCGGCGACATCAATGGAGACGGTTATGCGGATATCCTCGCCGGACTGGTAAGATCCGCCTCAAACCCCTGGAAACTCATGGTCATCAAAGGTTCGTCAAAAGGACTTGTTCAAACCGGTATGACCCCGCCATAATACTCTAATGTCAGGTGGTGAAATGCCAACCGGGAAAATTTTACCCGGTCCAGTGCCCTAACCCCGTAATCGTATAAAAATCAACCCCTAATCATTGGTTTCCGCCTTAAAATCCTATTTTTAAGGCGGAAATTCTTTTTATGCAGGCATTAGCCCGTAGGGTCACAAATAAATACTTCCTTGCAACTGCTTTTTTTGCAGCGTGGATTGTTTTTTTTGACCATAACGACGTGATTCTCAGCTACAAAAGAAATCAGGAACTGAAAGACCTGAAAGGAAAGAAGTCGTATTACCAGGAAAGGATCAAAGAAACCCAGAACGAACTCTACGCCCTTCGCATGAATGCTGCTTCCCTGGAAAAGGTCGCCCGGGAGAAATACCTCATGAAGAAAGACAATGAGGACCTGTATGTGATCGACGAAAAATAATTTCCCTTCGTACAATATCAGTCAAATAATCCCGTTTTTAGTAGTACCCGACTCCCAACCCATTCGAAACCACCCTGACCTAGTCCCTGGAAAACAAACCAAATCCAATCCCTGAAAACCGTTAACCACCATTTGTTAACTGGTAAATCAAGGATTATGAACCACTTTACGACTGAAGACATGATCAGGTTTTTGTACAATGAAATGAGCCCCGAAGAAACTCGGCTGGTAAATGAAGCGCTTGCTTCCGATTGGATATTGAAGGAGAAATTTGAAATACTGAAAACTTCAAAAAGCGATCTGGACGCTATTCACTTTGCCCCACGGAATAGCAGCATCAATAGCATCATGCAATACGCTGAGCAGGCTGCAGTAAACACTTGAGCCAAATGCCCAAGCCAACACACTAAAGCAACATTCCTGCAAGTCACCAGTCAATTGCATCACCCCTATCGGTAATATGCATTTGCCTTTCTCGCCGAATTAGTAAGTTTGGCGAATCATGACGAAGAAGGATTTATACTCAACCGTAATCAGCTACTTCCAGGAACACACCCCCGAAGCGGAAACAGAGCTATTGTACGACAGTCCCTATCAATTGCTGGTAGCAGTGATCCTTTCAGCCCAGTGCACCGATAAAAGGGTGAACATAACCACCCCGGCAATTTTCAACAAATACCCCGATCCGGCAACACTGGCGAGAGCCAGCTTTGACGAGCTTTTTCCACTCATCAAAAGCATCTCCTACCCCAACAACAAAACAAAGCACCTTATCGGTATGGCCAATATGCTCCAGGCCGACTTCGGAGGTGAAGTACCAATGACCGTTGAGCAATTGGTGAAACTACCCGGCGTGGGCCGCAAAACCGCTAACGTGATCACCTCTGTGATCGACCAACAACCGAACATGGCCGTTGACACCCATGTCTTCCGCGTATCGGCCCGTCTCGGACTGACCACGGCCAGTGCCAAAACTACCCTTCAAACTGAACTGCAACTCATCCGGCACATACCGAAAGAACTTATTCATAAAGCCCATCACTGGCTCATTCTTCATGGACGCTATACCTGCCTGGCCAGAAGCCCAAAATGCGTCGAATGCGGACTGAAGGACGTATGCAAGTATTATAAGAAACGTCTTTTTGCTTAACTTCCTGCCTCAACCAAAAAACGGCTATGCAAACGAAAGTACGTGTCCAGCTTTCAGTGATGATGTTCCTCGAATTCTTTATCTGGGGTTCCTGGTATGTGACCATGGGAACTTACCTCGATAAAGTACTGGGAGCAGAAGGGGTCCAGGTGGGAGCTGCTTATAGCGCCATGGCCATCGCCACCATCATCTCCCCGTTCTTCGTGGGAATGATCGCTGACCGATTCTTCTCCGCTGAAAAAGTATTGGGCGTATTGCACCTCGCCGGTGCAGCGTTATTATTCTACCTCACCCAGGTTGGAAATGCAGGGAGCTTTTACTGGATCCTGTTGTTGTATTCACTCCTCTATGCGCCTACCCTGGCACTCGCAAATGCCGTTGCTTTCAGGCAAATGCAGGACCCAAGCAAAGAATTCCCGTCAATCCGCGTTTTAGGCACCATCGGGTGGATAGCTACCGGCTGGATGATCGATAAAGTATTGAACATCACAACCGACCAGCTGGCCCTCACTTTTAAGATGGCCGCGATCGCATCACTGGTACTCGGACTATGGAGTTTCTTCTTACCCCCCACCCCTCCGAAAGCCAAAGGCACGAAAGCCACCTTTGCCCAAATTCTTGGCGCAGACGCCTTTGTCCTTTTTAAAGACCGATCATTCACCATCTTCTTCATCTCTTCCGTTCTGATCTGCATACCCCTCTCATTCTATTACAGTTTCACCAACCTGTTTCTAACGGAAGCAGGTATGAAAAACGTAACCAGCAACATGACCTTCGGCCAATTCTCCGAAGCATTTTTCATTCTGCTGATCCCCTTCTTCTTCAAAAGACTGGGCGTAAAATGGATGATCGCGCTGGGTATGATCGCCTGGGGAGTAAGATTCGTCCTATTCGGATATGGGGATGCAGACGCCAGCCTGTGGATGCTGTTCGCAGGCATCATCATGCACGGCATTTGTTTCGACTTCTTCTTTGTAACCGGCCAGATCTATACGGACAGTAAAGCAGGACAAAAAATTCAGAGTCAGGCGCAAGGCATGATCACCATGGCTACTTATGGTATCGGCATGTGGATCGGAACGTTATTGTCGGGCTACGTAAAAGATCATTATACCGTAGATAATGTAGTCAATTGGAGATCGATCTGGATGGTGCCCGCCGGAATTTCGCTGGTGGTACTGCTGCTGTTTATACTATTTTTTACGGACAACAAACGAAGCGCAACTCATACCGAGCCAGTAAATATGGTTTAATTTCAAAATTTCAATAAATAGCAATTATGAGAATATCGATGCTGGGATCAGGCTTCATTGGAAGATTTTATGCCGATTCCATTCAGGGTTTACGAAGCCGGGACGAAATTTTTTCTATTTACTCAAGGCGGGAAGAAAGCGCCAAACAATTTGCAGAAGACTATCACTGCAAACACTGGACCATTGATATGGAAGAATCCATTGCACATCCCGATGTGGAAGTGGTTTGCATCTCCCTACCCAATAACCTGCACGAAGCAGCCGTGATGCTGGCCTGCAAACATAATAAAGCAGTAGTGACTACTAAACCCCTGGGCCGCAACGCAGCAGAAGCGAAGCGCATGCTTGATGCAGTTGAAGCAGCGGGAATCTTCCACGGGTATCTTGAAGACCTGGTATACACGCCAAAATTTTTGAAAGCTCATGAAAGTGTGAGGAATGGAGCAGTGGGCCGTGTGCTCTGGGCCAAGTCCAGGGAAACCCATCCCGGGCCACACTCTGAATGGTTCTGGGACATCGAACAGGCTGGCGGTGGCTGTATCCTTGACCTGGGTTGCCATTGCGTGGAAATCACACGCAGCTACATCGGTAAAGATATCTTACCCGTAGAAGTCATGTGCTGGGCCGATACACAAGTTAAACCGATCGATGCAGAAGACCATGCCATCGCCCTTATCAAATACGAAAACGGCGCCATTGCGCAGTTTGAAGTGAGTTGGACCTTCCGCGGCGGACTCGATCTCCGGGATGAAGTGATGGGCACCGAGGGTACCATCTGGATCAACAGTTTCCTACGTACCGGATTTGAAATGTTCACTACTGGTAAAGGCGCAGATTATGTAGCAGAAAAAGCAGAGAGCAACACCGGTTGGTTATTCCCGGTTGGCGACGAGTTAAATGAATTGGGCTATAACCACATGTTCTTTGATATGTTCAGTTCACTGGAAAAAGGAACAGCGCCTAAGGAAACGTTCTACGACGGGTATGTGGTGAATTGCGTTCTTGACGCGGCATACAAATCCGTAAAAACAAAACAGTGGGAGCCGATCGTAATCGAAGGCTGGAGAGGTAAGACCGGCGTTTCGAAAGATAGCCATCTGGTTGAATACGATGCGGACCATTACCTGGTGAAAGAAGAAATGACCCACTACGGCGCAAAGAAAGTGATCCTTAAACATAAGACCACAGGTAAGATCGTGGATAAGGTACTGTAATCATTGGCTCATTGGCCCATTGGCTCATTAAAGAACCCCGAAACTTACGCTCGGGGTTTTTAATTTGAAACAATTAGCTAATGAGCTAATGAGCCAATTAGATAATTGTTTTGACTTTCGCTATGAGTTCAGACTTGGTAATAGGAATACCCATCACTTTGTTGTGTGGAATGGCATCTACCATGTATTGATCACGGAGGATCTTTACCAGCTGGCCATTGTTGATCTCGGGAACCAAAAGTTTGTCGTAGCTCTTGATCATCTCGCCCAGATTTTTTGGAAAAGGCCTTATATAACGGAGATGGGCATGCGCTATTTCATAACCTTCGGCCCGTAAATCGGCACAGGCACTCTTGATACTGCCATAGGTGCTGCCCCATCCGATCACCAGCATCTTGCCTTTGGAAGGCCCGCTGTCCAGCGTTTGATCCGGCACATAGTTGGCGATCATATCCACCTTGGCCTGACGTACATTGATCATGTGCTGGTGGTTGTCCGGATCATAACTTACGTTACCGGTAACGTCCTGTTTCTCCAATCCGCCCACACGATGTTCGAGGCCGGGTGTACCAGGGATCGCCCAGGGCCTGGCGAGTTTCTCGTCTCTTTTATAGGGAAGGAATTTCTCTTCGTCTTCGGCCAGTCCTTTTTTAAAGTTAACCGTGATCTCCTGCAGGTCGGCGGACGTGGGATATTTCCAGGGTTCTGCGCCGTTGGCGATATAACCGTCTGTCAATAAGATCACCGGCGTCATATGCTGCAGCGATATTCTCGCCGCTTCATATGCGTCACCGAAACATTCACTGGGGGTTGATGCTGAAACGATAGGCATCGGGCATTCGCCGTTCCTGCCATAGTAAGCCTGCATCAGGTCACTCTGCTCAGTTTTAGTGGGCAATCCGGTGGAAGGTCCGCCCCGTTGTACGTTGATGATCAGCAGCGGAATTTCCATCATCACCGCAAGCCCCATGGCTTCAGCCTTCAGAGCCATACCCGGACCTGAAGTGGTAGTGATGGCCAGGGAGCCGCCGTAACTGGCACCAATGGCCGAGGAAATGGCAGCAATTTCATCTTCCGCCTGAAAGGTGCGTACGCCGAAATTCTTATGTCTGCTCAGTTCATGTAAAATATCTGAGGCAGGAGTAATGGGATAAGACCCGAGGAAGATAGGCAGTCCACTTTTCTGTGAAGCTGCGATCAAACCATAAGAAAGGGCCTGGTTGCCCATAATGGAACGGTAATTGCCCGTGACCATTTTCGCCTTTTCCACCTTATACCGGGTAGTGAAGGTTTCGGTAGTATCTCCATAATTATAACCGGCCTGCAGCACTTTCATATTGCTGTTCAGGATATCATCCTTCTTTCCAAACTTCTCTTTCAGGAAAGACACGGTGCTGTCCATTTCCCTGTTGTACATCCAATAAAGAAAGCCGAGTACGAACATGTTCTTAGCCCGATCCTTCTCCTTGGTACCCATGGTAAAATCCTTCAGGGCCTCCCTCGTCATCTTGGTGACATCCATACGGATCACCTCGTAATTATCCAGCGCGTTGTTCTCCAAAGGATTGTCGCCTTCTGCGAAATTGGCCAGCCTAAGGTTCTTAGCGTCAAAACCATCGGTATTCACAATGATCTTACCACCCTTCTTAATGGCTTTCAGATTGGTTTTCAGTGCCGCCGCATTCATGGCTACCAATACATCACAGTCGTCTCCCGGGGTGTACACCGGAGAAGAAGAAAATCTTAACTGAAAACCGCTCACCCCTGGTATGGTACCCTGAGGAGCGCGGATCTCAGCCGGGAAGTCCGGGAACGTGGCCAGGTCCATGCCGAGTAAGGCGGTGTTGTTGGTAAACTGGCTGCCGGTCAATTGCATGCCATCACCACTGTCTCCTGCAAATTTTATGACTACATCCTGAAGTAATTCATCTTTTCTTGTCATATCTACGTGTTGGATTACGCTAATTTACGTAACTAATGGTCTTCTTGAATAAACCCTGCCTAAAATCATAGGTTGGAAATCAAACACTTAATCATAGCCTGTTTTCCGAATCGATGAATGGCCTGTTTTACTCGCCAGGTGACTTGTAAATATACTATCGTAAATATACCTTCGACCCAGTAACAACAACAAACAAAAAAGACGACCTTAAGCAGTCAAAAATATTGATAACTACGGATGGTTATTGGATGTGTATAGGCAGTCGAAAGGCTGCCTTTAACATTTTATACAGGCTCCCGAGCCCAAATGCAAAATGGCCGGGCAATGATCCCGGCCACTCCTGATATTACTCTTGCGCTCTACCTTCCGTCTCCGTCCAGCAGATTTCCTAAGCCGCCAAATAAACTGCCTTCCTCCTTACGGTTAAAAGTACCATAAGCCAGAATTCGCGAGGCGAGCCTGCTGACAGGCAGGGTCTGCATCCATACTTTCCCGGGACCCGTTAGGGTGGCGAAAAACAATCCTTCCCCGCCGAATATGGTATTCTTTATTCCACCGATAAACTGGATATCGAAATTGATCCCCTGCGTATAGGCCACTACGCAGCCTGTATCGACTTTAATCACTTCTCCAGGTGACAGTGTGCGTGAGAATACATGGCCTCCGGCGTGCATGAATGCAAAGCCGTCACCTTCCAATTTCTGCATAATGAAACCTTCGCCACCGAACAGCCCTGTTCCGAGTTTTCGCTGCAAAGCGATCCCCACGGAAACGCCTTTGGCGGCGCAGAGGAAAGCATCCTTTTGACAGATCACTTTTCCATTATACTCCATCAGGTCAAGCGGAATGATCTTACCGGGATAGGGTGATGCGAAAGACACTTTCTTCTTTCCCTGCCCAATATTGGTATATGCCGTCATAAAGAGACTTTCACCTGTCAATACTCGTTTACCCGCAGACATTAATTTTCCAAGCAATCCACCGGTCTGTTGCCTTGACCCGTCCCCAAAAATCGTTTCCATTTGAACGCCATCGTCCATCATCATAAAACTTCCTGCTTCTGCAATGGCGGTTTCTTCAGGATCAAGTTCAACTTCCACATACTGCATTTCTTCACCGTAGATCTTGAAATCTATATCGTGGTTAGTTCTCGTGTTCATTAGATTGATTTGATGTAAACAATTGAAATGTAAAAACAAAAGAAGTAAAAATGGATAAAACGGTTGTCAGTCTGCTCCACTTTTACTTCTCTATGATCATTTACCTGATGAACGGTCAGGCTTCTTCCAACTGAAACTTCTTTCCCGTTTCTTTCAGCGTTCCGTTCCACACCTTTTTGCCCGTAATCCTTCTAATCAGGTACATCAACCCGGTCAGTATAAAGAAGAACGGTCCGAGTAAACCAAACAGGCTCACCCACCTTCCATGATAGAATTGCGACATTGGTCTTCTCAGTCTTTCCGCCATGATATACATTCCAGGCACCAGGATCAGTGTCATGAAGAACGCAAACATCAGACCCCAGATGATGGTCCACGACAAAGGTTTCCAGAATACCGCGTTATCGCCACCGAAGAAAATATTCGGATTCCAGTCGGTGAACATGGTGATGAAATTGATGTTTAGTCCAACCGCAAGCGGCACCAGAGCGAGGATGGCAGCGAGTGCCGTCAGCAACACCGGAACGATCCGGGTTTTACCCGCCATGATCACTGCTTCGCGCGTGCGCATACCCCTGCTTCGAAGTTCATCGGCAAACTCGATCACGAGGATACCGTTCTTCACCACAATTCCGGCAAGCCCAATGACGCCGATACCTGTCATCACCACTGATGCAGTCATTCTGGTAATGGCATAGCCAAGCAGAACGCCAATTATACTGAATATGATCTCCGACAAAACGATCACCGTTTTACTGAGCGAGTTGAACTGCAGCACTAAAATCAAAAGGATAAGACCGATGGATATAAACAAAGCCGTCTGCAGGAAGCTCATGGTTTCAGCCATTTGTTCACCCTCACCCGTTTGAACGATGGTGACATCCTGAGGTTTGTCCTTAAACTCGTTTATAGCTTTCAGGATATCCTCATTCACAACCGCCGGCGTATAACCCTGCGAGGTCAGCACGTTACCAAAAATGGTGATCACCCGCTTCATGTTCTTGCGTTTGATACTTCCATAAGTACTGGTCAATTCAAAACTGGCTACGGAACTGATAGGCACCTGCTTGATCTGACCGGTTGTGAAATCACGGTAGGTGATCCTCATGTTCAACAGGTCGGTGAGGTTTCTCCTTTGCAGCTCATTGTTGCGCAATTGGATCTTATACTCATCTTCATCCAGTTTAAGTTTGGATACTTCCTTACCAAATAGCGCTGTTCGAATCTCAAGCCCAACCTGGGCAGTGGAGATCCCCTGGAGCAATGCCCGCTCGCGGTCTACTTTAATGGTAATCTCCGGATTGTTCACGTCAACGTCAAGCTTCAATTCTTCTACACCGGGGATGTTTTTTGTCTGGAGATAGTTTTTCAGATTGACTGCCGTAGTGGTCAGGGCCTCAAAATTCTCACTGCTGACTTCAATGTTGATGGGCGACTGTGTAGGGGGACCGGAACTTTCCTGGGCGACAGAGATCTCTGCCCCCGGGATGCCCTTGATAGAACTTCGCACCTGGTCGAGGTAAGGCTTTGTAGAAACACCATGACGTTCTTCAAAAGGCACAAAATTTACCTGGATCCTTCCCAACTCCGGCCTCGTACTTCTGTCGCCCCCGCTGGGATCAGAAGCACCAACGGCTACATTGGAGATCACGGACTCCACCACCGGGTTTTCTTTCCCATTATCCATGCCCAATACACCATATACTTTGTTTTCCAAAACTCCGGTCACGGAGTCTGTATACTTTATATCCGTACCCGCGGGCAGGCGCAGGTACACGTAAATATTATTGGGATCGCCTTGCGGAAACAGCAGTACCGGCACTTTACGGGCACCAAAAAACATGAATGAGAAGACCAGCAGCGCGAAGGTAGCAGCGAGCAGATACGCAGGGCGCCATCCTTTCAACGTCCATCTTAATAATTTCTCGTACTGGTTCATCATGGCCGGCAGAAATTTCTGCTGGAAATTCAGGATCATATCTGCCAGGAAATACCTGTTTAGCAAGGCGATGAGCACGAAGAAGAATAAAAGGTTTCCGAAGAAACGATATCCCGCCTGATCGGTACTGTATCCCACCACATCGAGCAGCGCGGCAAAGGCAAGGGTAACCCAAAATGCAGGTTTCTTGAAAATGGCCGACTTCGGTTCCTTGCTGTGCGCTTCATGCGTCATGAAGTCCACCGCGAATACGGGATTCATGATATAAGCCACGATCAGCGATGCCGTTAGTGTGAAGATCAGCATCGTTGGCAGGTAGATCATAAATTTACCGATGATGCCGGGCCAGAATAAGAGCGGTATAAACGGAGCAAGTGTAGTAAGCGTACCTGCAAGTACAGGCACAAAAACTTCACCGGCAGCGTATCGGGCTGCATCCTCGGAAGAGATCATACCCTTTCCGTTCACAAAGATCCTGTGGGTATTTTCTATCACCACAATGGCATCGTCCACCACAATTCCCAGTCCAAACAACAGGGCGAACAAGGCAATAAAGTTCAGTGAAATGTTACCGCCCACAATGAAACCCGCGGTTGGCAGGAAGATGAATGCAAGGAACATACTCAGCGGCACAGAGAGGGCCACGAAGAATGCGTTGGTAACACCCATGAAGAACATCAATACCAGCATCACCAGTACAAAACCGATCACGATGGAGTTGACCAATTCAGTGAATGATGCACTTGCTTGAACACTCAGGTCTCCACTGATGGCGATGTCAAGATTTTTCGGAAACTCTTTTTCCTTCAACTGGGCAACCACTTCCCGGATCTTCTTCGCCGCATCGATCAGGTTCTCGCCTGAACGCTTGATGATACTCAGACTCACCACATTCTTGCCATTCATACGGGCATAGCTTTCTTTCTCCTTCACCGTATCTTTCACATCAGCAATATCCCTGAGGTAGATGGGCGCTCCGCTGAAATTCTTTACGATCACCTGGTTGATGTCGAAAGCATTGTCGAACTGCCCTTTGATCCGGAGGGTTCGTTTCTGGTCCCCGATTTCCAAAAGGCCGGCAGATATATCTGCGTTTTCGCGGGCAACGGCGTTTTCAATATCATTGAAAGTAACCTTAGCCACCTGCATCTTATAATTGTCTACATTGATCTGGATCTCCCGCTCCGGCGCACCAACGATGTCTACCCGCGTGATCTGCGAAAGTTCCTCGATCTTGTCCTGCAACCTGTCGGCAAATTCTTTCAGTTTAACAGCATCATAGTCGCCGCTCACATTCACATACATGATGGGGAACTCACTGAAACTGATCTCCTGCACGGTAGGTTCCTGTGTAAGATCGTTAGGCAGCTCGCCCCTCGCTTTGTCAACGGCATCCTTCACTTTTTGAATGGCTATGTCTGTAGGGACGTTCGTGTTGAACTCCACCACGATAGCGGAGAAGTCCTGCAGCGATGTGCTTGTCATTTTGACGATCTTGACGCCCGAAATACCCTTCAGCTTTTTCTCTATGGGCCGGGTTACTAGATTTTCTATATCCTTGGGTGAATTTCCAACGTAGATCGTTTGCACATAAATGGTGGGAATAACAATATCCGGAAACTGCTCTTTCGGCAGGGTAACGAATAATGATACACCCCATATGGTAACAAACAAAACGATGAGATAAATAGCCGTCTTGCTCCTGATGGCCCAATTGGTAGCAAAAAATGTTTTGCCTTTGCTGATCAGCTTATATACTTCGTCGGTCATTTTTTTCATGATCCCTGCTTTATTTATTTATGATCAGCTGTCCATCGTACAATCCCTGGAAACCCTGCGTGATGAGCTTATCGTCAACATTCAGTCCGGTTCTGACCTCAACCATTTCATCGTACAGATCACCAATGGTCACCGGCTTTTTCCTTGCGATCAGTTTGCCATCCTTCATTTCCTCTACAAACACGAATTTCCCTTTCTCATCAGACTGTATGGTAGCGATCGGTGCTACGATAGCATCTTTAGAAGAGTGGTCAAGGATCTTTACCACCACGATCTCATTTGGTTTCAAGGCTGGATCAGAAGGGATCTTGGCTTCTGCGGTAAAGCTCCGTGTATTCTGCCCGATCAGTTCGCTGATCAGTGAGATGTTCGACTTGATTGTTTTGTTGAGATCGAGGACCTCGATCACCACAGGCATTCCTTTTTGAATTTTGGCGATATAATTTTCCGGGATCTCTACCACTGCTTTCAGGTTGGAAGGATTGATGATGGTGATGCCTGCAGCGGGGTTACCGGTAAATTGCTCGCCGATCCTGATATTCACCTCTTCAGCGATACCTGATGCCTGGGCGTATACGCTGGTCATTAACAGCTGTTCATTAAGAACGTCCATTTGCCTCTCCAGGCTTTCCACATTATTTTTTGCATTCAAAACCTGCACCTCAGTACCAATACCTTCCTTCCACACATTCTGCTGCCTTTCATAAATATCCTTCGCAAAATTCAGTTGGGTTCTGAGTGAAGACATCTGCTGCCTGATCACCGCATCGTCGAGTTTAAGCAAAAGTTTTCCTTTATTTACTCTGTCACCTTGTTTCACATAGATCGCCTTCACCTGTCCGCCCATACCCCGCGGGGTAACATAATACATATTCTCGGTGGAGATCCGGCCCTGCAGGTCTATGTAGTGTTCAAAATCCTGGAGCTTCACCGGAGTGATGGCCACCAGTTTGGCATTCTCTGCTGCAGCTGCCGAGGGGTCTGCCTTAAGCACCTGTTTCTCAAGTGCAGTAATCTTTGCGGAGATGTCGTCCTTCTGTTTCCTTAGGCTTTCAAGTTCTGCTTTCATTTCAGCTAAACCTGAGCTTCCATTCTTACTTCCTCCCCCGCATGCGGCCAGGAAGAATATGGCTGATATGGTAAGTATTTTTTTCATTATGATGTATGTTAAGTGATGGTTTTATTATTGTAATCTTCCCAATGCACGGGTGTAAGCAATTTTTGCAACTACCGCATCGTAGAGGGCCTGGAAATAGTTCGACTGTGCATCTTCATAACTCTGTTCAGTCTGCAGCACTTCGAAGCTTGAGCCGAGGCCTTGCTCATACTTCCGCTTGGTGGTATTATACACCTTAAGGGCCAGTTCGAGGTTGCGCTCCTGGACATCCATTCCGGTAATGGCATTTCTGAACTGATTATAGGATGCCTCGCGCTGAAAGTCTATCACGCGCTCCAGATTGTCCAGACTGTTCACTGTTTTCTCCAGGTTTAGCTTAGCCTGCTCGATCCGGTATCGCTTTTGCAGACCGGAAAAAATGGGAATGCTGGCATTAAGGCCTATCACATTCGCTTTAAACCATGGCTGTTTGAAATCAAAAAAGTTCAGCTCACGCCTTTGCGCTGTACCACTGTAATTCCAGAAACCCGCCACGGTAGGTAGGTATTGAAGCTTATACCGCTTCACATCCAACCCCTGCAATTCCTTCACGGTATTAAGGAGCTTCACTTCATTTCGGTCCTCATATGTAAACCCTGTAGTGTCAAGTATATCCTTCTTAATCAGTTCTGAGGTAAGCGTGTCTGTAAGGCGCAGTGTATCATACTGCCTCATGCCCATGGAATATTTAAGGGAAGCATACCCGATATAGATCAGGTTGTCAATCTGGACTTTGGCCGACTGGAGATTGTTCAGGTTTACCTGGGTACGGTCTATGTCCAGGCGCTCTGCAAATCCGTTCTTGAACAATACCTCCTGGTCGTGCACCAATTTATCCAGTCGTTTTATTCCATCGTCAATAAAAGTTTTTCTTTTCTCCGCGATCAACACGGAGTAATAGGCGCGGTATACATTGCTGCGCACACTGTCTTCCATCGCCAGGATATTCTGGTCGGCGTACTTCAGGGCTACGTCGCGTGCCTGCAGGCCAACAAATACATCGGGCTGAAAAAACAATTGCTGGAAGCTAAAGCCTGCGGAAGCCTGCCAGGGCACACCAAACTGGGCCGGGAACAATGCGGGATCACCGGTTGGCGGCACAATTGGGTTTCCTGTTCCGCCAACCACCCCTTCTTTTTCCAGCACATTATACACACTGGGCGAGATGAAGTCTGGCAACAAAGTCACCGGGATGTTGAAAAAATGCTGGGCACTGAGGGTACCTGTGACCTGAGGCATGGCCTGGCCTCGGATCTCGTTGTTTTTTGCCACCTGGATCTTCCGGTCCACCTGCAAGTTTTTGATCTCTGTTACATTCTTTATGGCATGTTCAACGGCTTCCCTGGCTGTTAACTCATATTTCTTCTGTGCACTGAGCCCTTGAGCCGTGACAAGAAATATGATCAGGGCCGCGATGAAGTGCCACGCATTACCTGTTCTCATGTTTCTCCTTTTTATTTCGTTCGTGTTGATATTTGAGGATCAGCTCGTAGCCTTTCGGGGTCACCAAGCCGAAAATAAAATGCTCCATCAGCACCATGGTTGTTTCCGCCAGTCCATATTTCGTTGGGGGAAATATCTCCATATTGAATCCGATCATCATGGATTCCAGTCTGAACCTTGAAATCACATCCACATCAAGATCAGGCCTGAATAGCCCCTCTTCGATCCCCCGCTGCAGGTTCATTTTGATCACATCCAGCAGGTAAGAGTTTTTATGTTCCGAAAACTTCTTAAAGCTCTGGAAATGGAATTTGTGCAGATCGTACAGGATGGTGGGGTTCATGTTCCTGAGGTGCTCCATCATCTTGTCCATGGTCAGGAAGACCTCTTCCACGGCGTTGACCGAATGAGCGAAGCACGACTGGCAATCTCCCTGGATCTCATGGATATCCAGGTCCACGATGGCATCCACCAACTCGTCTTTATCCGTAAAATATTGGTAAATGGTCTTTTTCGACATCCCCAGTCCTACCGCTATATCGTCCATGGAAACCGACCGTATGCCGTATTTCATATACAACTGCTTGGCCTGGTCCCGGATCCGGTTCCTGGTTTCTTGTTGCTGTTCTGCTTGCTCCATAACCTGATTTAAGGGGGCAAAACTACGGAAACTTTGGGAGTAGTCAAAGTTTCCGTCATCTTTTTCAACAACTGATCCGTTTTGGAGATCTTTCTTCCGAGAACGTTTTTAGGGCCGAGAGAGGTTAAAATCAGTCCAGGGCGAGGTTTTTCTGCTCCCAATCGGTTGATTTTCGGATGGAACGCCACTATGAATTCTGTATTTTTACCATTATGTATCAAAGCAGGCTCAGGCCCTTACTGCAGTACTTTTTCCAGGGACTGATCATTCTGGCCCCCATCGTGATCACCGCCTGGGCGGTCATTTCCCTGTTCAATTTCATTGATGGGATCTTACCCAACCTGCTGAACACCCTGTTCCCTACTTTAGTGGGCGCAGACGCCAACGGGCAACCTAAAAGATATCCCGGACTGGGTTTTCTTGTAGTGATCGTGATCGTGATCTCCATAGGGTACCTGTCGTCCTCGTTCCTGTTTGGCCGGCTGGTGCATTTTCTGGAGTCCTTGTTGGAGAAAACACCCGGTGTAAAGGTGATTTATACCACCCTGAAGGACTTTTTCGAAGCTTTCGCCGGAAATAAGAAGAAATTCAACCGGGCCGTGCTGGTTTCTATCGAAGCCGAAGATGTATGGCAATTGGGTTTTATTACGCAGCAGGATGTACATGAATTTGGTATGCTGGAACATGTTTCCGTGTACATTCCCCACTCTTACGCCTTTTCGGGAAGGCTCTATTTTGTGAAAAGGGACCGGGTGAAATTAGTGACCAATATGAACGCCACAGAAGCCATGAAATTCGCGATCTCAGGGGGTGTGGCAGAAGCGGAAGAAGAGAAAAAGACCTGAATAAGTAATGAAAAATGTGAGTTATGATATGGTGCAGAAGGATCCTGATGTTGTTCCTGATATTCATTTGTACAGTCTATCCAGCGTGGTCATGGGGCTTTTATGCCCATAAGATGATCAACAAGTATGCAGTCTTCCTGCTCCCGCCGGAGATGATGGCGCTCTATAAACCCAACATCGACCTCATTACCGAGCATGCCGTAGATCCCGATAAAAGGAGGTACGCCGTGAAGGCCGAAGGGCCCCGGCATTATATCGACCTCGACCATTATCATCCCTGGGACAGTATTCCGCCCTCATGGACAGCGGCGGTCAAAAAATACGGCGACGACAGCCTGGCGAAACACGGCATCGTTCCCTGGTGGATCCAGACCATGGTATCCCGATTGACCAAAGCATTTGAAGAGAAAGACAAGTTATCTATCATTAAACTGTCTGCCGAACTGGGCCACTACATTTCCGATGCGCATGTCCCCCTGCATGCATCCTCCAACCACAATGGGCAATACACCAACCAGCATGGCATCCATGGCTTCTGGGAATCCCGGATCCCTGAGCTGTTCGCAGAGGCTGAATTTGACTTTATCACCGGCCGCGGTCAGTACGTGAAAAGCATATCCACTATGGTCTGGAAACTGGTCAAACAGAGCTCCGCCGCAGCAGATACCGTGTTGTTATTTGAAAGGATGCTCAACAGCAAATACAGGAGCGACTGGAAATTCAGTTTTGAACTGCGGAACGGAATCGTAGTTCGACAATACTCAACCGGTTACAGCCGGGCCTATCACCAGATGCTCAACGGCATGGTGGAAAGACGGATGCGCGAGTCGATATTTGCCACGGCCAGTCTATGGTATACTGCCTGGGTAAATGCAGGTCAGCCAAACCTCGCGGATCTGGCCGGAAAATCGTTCACGGAGCAGGAACTGGAGGAGTGGAACAACTTGAATAAGGAATGGAAAGACTTAGGCATGCCGGGCAGCTCTTGTTCAAATTGATTATGTTTGCGGTTCAAAAAATAAGCTTGATCCACAATTTTAATGCAGGTCCGAGCATATTGCCGAAGGAAGTTTTTGAAGAAGCATCAAAGGCGATTCTTAATTTTAATGATACGGGCTTGTCCATCCTTGAAATCGGACACCGGACCTCTTTATTTGAAGCCGTCCTGGATGAGGCCCGAATGCTGGTCAGGGACCTGATGCATTTGAATGATGATAAAGAGATCTTATTCCTGCATGGTGGTGCCAGCACCCAGTTTTTCCAGGTGCCAATGAACATCCTGAATGAAAACGAAACGGCTGCTTACCTCGACTGCGGCGTGTGGGGCACAAAGGCCATTAAGGAAGCCCGGCTATTCGGTCAGGTGGATGTAGTTGCCAGTTCAAAAGATAAAGGCTACACCTATATCCCCAGGGATTTCAATGTTCCATCAAAGGCCACCTATTTTCACTACACCACCAACAACACCATCGAAGGAACCGAAATGGCCTGGATACCGGAGACCCATGTTCCGCTCATAGCCGATATGAGCAGCGACATCCTCTCCAGGGAGATGGATTTCAACAAATTCGCTTTGATTTACGCAGGAGCACAGAAAAATATTGGCGCGGCCGGTGTTAACCTCGTGATCCTTGACAAAAATTATAAAGCGGCCGATCGTAAACTGCCATCCATGATGGATTACAGGCAACACATCGCCAATGGCTCCATGCTGAATACACCGCCTGTTTTTGCCATCTATGTTTGTATGCTCACATTGAAGTGGCTGAAGAAAATGGGTGGCATTGCAGGGATAGAAAAAATCAATAAGGAAAAAGCTGATCTGGTGTACGGCGCGCTTGAGGCCAATCCGATGTTCAAACCTACGGTGGCAACAGAAGACCGAAGCCGCATGAATATTGTTTTCGTGATGGACAATGAAGAAAGGGAAAATGAATTCCTCGCGCTTTGCAAGAAGGAGAATATGATTGGGGTTAAAGGCCATAGAAGCGTAGGTGGATTCAGGGTTTCCCTATACAACGCCCTTCCATTGGAAAGTGCCCGGACTTTCTCTGAACTCGTGACATCATTTCATTGACCTTAAAAATTATACATGGCTCATATAGCACCCTTTAAGGCCCTGAGACCAACGCCGGAACTGGCAGCGGCAGTGGCATCCAGACCCTATGATGTGTTGAACAGTGAAGAGGCCCGTATCGAAGTAAAAAACAATTCCCATTCCTTCCTTCATATTACCAAGTCGGAAATAGACCTTCCGGCAGACATGCACGCTTATTCAAGGCTGGTATACGACAAGGCCAGGGAAAACCTGAATTATATGATCAGTTCGGGCACGCTGATCAGGGAACCCAAAGCTTGCTACTACATTTACCAGCTGGTTATGGGCAATAGAAGCCAGACGGGACTTGTATGCGTATCGTCTGTCGACGACTACAACAACAACATCATCAAAAAGCATGAGTTCACCAGGCCCGAAAAAGAAAACGACCGGATCAACCATATTAAAATATCCGGCGCTCAAACAGGAAACGTTTTCCTTGCATACAAACATGATGATGCGCTTGATACCCTGATTGAAGGATGGAAATCTTCTCATACCCCCGTCTATGATTTTAAGGCTGAAGACGGTATTTCCCATTCCATCTGGATCGTGGATAATGATCAAAGCATCAACGACATAACAAATATTTTCGCCACCAGGATCAGCCATACCTACATTGCAGACGGTCATCACCGTGCCGCGAGCGCGGCGAAGGTGAGGGAAGCACTGGGCGAGGCTGCTACGGAAGAAGCATCTTATTTTCTAACCACCCTGTTCCCATCTTCCCAACTGAAGATCATGGATTATAACAGGGTGGTGAAAGACCTGAACGGCTATTCTGCCGAAGAGTTCCTCAGTGCATTACAGGACGATTTCACCGTCACCTCAAGTACCGTACCCGTAAGCCCGGCGTCGCTGCATGAATTCGGACTTTACTGCCATGGTCAATGGTATATTCTGGCAGCCCGGGAGGGTACCTGGACGGAAGATCCGATCGGGGTGCTGGACGTAACGATCTTGTCTGACAACATACTGGATAAATTGCTCGGTATTCATGACCAGCGTACCGATAAAAGAATAGATTTTGTTGGCGGTATCAGGGGTCTGAAAGAACTGGAAAACAGGGTAGACAGTGGTGACATGGCGGTAGCCATCAGCCTCTATCCCGTAAGCATCCAGCAACTTTTTGATATAGCCGACAGTGGAAACATAATGCCTCCTAAAAGCACCTGGTTTGAACCCAAGCTCAGGGATGGTTTATTAACGCAGCTGATTTATTAAGGCGCAGCTTTGCAAAAGCAATCTGCACAACCGTTTTTTATATGAAGCATTTTTTTGTTGGCGTTTTCATTCTCTTTTCATCCACCTTGTTTGCTCAGGAAGTGGATAAAATGCTGGAGACCGCGAAGGTGTTCACGCGGCAGGGCGACTATTCGAATGCGAAACTGGTATTGAACCGGGCATTGCAGATCAAGCCCAACGATCTGTCCATTCAAAAAGAACTCGCGTACACACAATATCTCTCCGGGGATCTAACAGAAGCGCGAAATATGATCATGCCCTTACTGGACCGCGAAGACGCGGATGTACAAACATTCCAGATCGCCGGCAACGTTTACAAGGGGGCAGGCGATTTGAAAGATATCGAGAAAATCTACCGCAAAGGACTAAAAAAATTTCCTAACAGCGGAATCCTGCATTTCGAGTATGGCGAGATCCTGCTTTCTGATAAGCAGTCCGCTGAAGCCATTAAACAATGGGAAGAAGGGATTGAAAAAGAACCGGCCTATCCGGGAAATTACTATCACGCCTCCAAATATTACTACTATACCAAATCGAATCCGGTACTGTCCATATTGTACGGCGAAGTCTTTGTCAACGGCGAAAGCTATACGGTAAGAACAGCAGAGATGAAAAGTGTATTGCTCGAGTCATATAAAATGATCTTTTCCGATAACATAAACTATTCCGGGAAAAAAGCAAATCCGTTTCAACAGGCTGTTGCTGAAACCTTGCTGAAACAGCGGGATCTGACCGGTCAGGGAATTGATACGGAAGCCCTGACCATGATCCGCACAAGGTTTCTGCTGGATTGGTTTCAAAAGCAGGGAACAAAATATCCCTACAAACTATTTGATCAGCTGCAATACCTGTTAAGGGAGGGAATGTTTGAAGCTTACAACCAGTGGTTGTTCGGAGCTGCTGCCAATGTTGTTCAATACCAGCAGTGGACTTCAATAAATCAGAAAAAAAGCAGCGATTTCTCTTATTACCAGAAAAACAGGGTGTTTAAGATGCCCACCGGGCAGTACTATAAATAACCCAACCCCATTGCCGTTTTGTTTATTTGCATTAACTTTTGAGTTCTATAAACGACTCAACGATTGCAAATATGAAACCTACTCGACTCTTCGATTGTATCGACTATCAGTTAGAAAACTATCCAAAGGAAGATATGCTTGCCGCAAAAGAAGAAGGTGGCATTTGGAAGAAATACAGCACCCAGGAGGTCAGGGAAACGGTAGATAAGCTTAGCGCCGGATTGCTTCATCTTGGCATGGGGCCCAACGATATGTCTATCGAAGGCCGCGATAAGATCGCCGTGATCAGCAATAACAGGCCTGAATGGATCTTCCTTGACCTGGCAGTTCAGCAGATCGGCGGTGTGCTCACACCCATCTATCCTACCATCAGTGTCACTGAGCTGGAGTATGTTATGAATGATGCCTCTGTAAAGCTGATCTTCGTGAGCGACCTTGCCCTGTATGAGAAGGTACAGTCGATCCGAAACAAGATCCCCACGGTAAAGGCAGTCTTTACGTTTGATTCTATACAGCAGTCGTTACACTGGAAAGAGATCCTGAACAAAAGTACGCCTGCCGATATGGAACGGGTGAAAAGCATAAGTAAGGGTATTGGTTACGAAGATCTTTGCACCATCATCTACACATCAGGCACCACGGGAGTACCCAAAGGAGTCATGCTAAGCCATAAGAACATCCTCAGTAACGTGATGAATGTGGAAGAAGTATTCAGGCCCATTGTTTCAGGCAAAGACAGCAGGGCACTCAGCTTTTTGCCCCTCAATCATATTTTTGAAAGGATGGTCAGCTACCAGTACCTGTTCTTCGGCTGTTCCATTTATTTTGCTGAAAGCCTCGATAAGATCGGTGATAATCTGAAAGAAGTAAAGCCGATCGTATTTGCAACGGTGCCAAGGCTTCTTGAAAAAGTGTACGACAGGATCATAGGCAAGGGCCAGGAACTGACGGGTATCAAAAAGAAGCTGTTCTTTTGGGCCGTTGATCTCGGCGACCGCTATCAGATAGACAAGAATCAGGGTTGGCTGTACAATACGCAGCTGGCACTTGCCAATAAACTGATTTTCTCTAAATGGCGCGAAGGCCTCGGCGGCAATGTAAAAGCCATTGTGACCGGCGCTGCAGCCTGCCAGGTAAGGTTGCTGAGGGTATTTTCGGCTGCCAAACTCGTGATCATGGAAGGCTATGGTCTCACAGAGACTTCGCCCGTGATCAGTGTAAATCGCTTTGATGATAAGAACCGGCGCTTTGGCACAGTTGGGCCATTGATCAGCGGTGTGGAAGTTAAACTGGCAGAAGACGGTGAGATCACCTGCAAGGGAGATAATGTGATGATGGGCTATTATAAACAACCCGAGCTCACTGCCCAGGTCATTTCAGAAGGCGGATGGTTTCACACCGGAGACATTGGCGTTTGGGTGGAAGGGAAATTCCTGAAGATCACCGACCGCAAAAAAGAGATCTTCAAAACCAGTGGCGGCAAATACGTAGCACCTCAACCGATCGAAAACAAAATGAAAGAATCTCCTTTCATTGAGCAGATGATGGTGGTAGGCGCAGACGAAAAATTTGCTGGCGCACTCATCGTTCCAAGCATGCCTAACCTTACTGAATGGTGTCAAAAACATCAGGTTCAAAATAAAGGCACTACCCACCAGTTGCTCAATGACCCTAAAGTGATCGAGCTTTTCAAAGGCATCGTGGAAGAATACAACCAAGGCTTCAACCACGTGGAGCAGGTGAAAAAATTTGAATTGCTGGATTCTGAATGGACCATCGATGGAGGGGAACTCACGCCAACGCTTAAATTAAAGCGCAAGGTGATCATGGAGAAATATCGTAACGTGGTGGAGCGGATATACAGTTAGCACCAGACGGCTTTAAGAGTTGCAGCTGTAAACACCAATCAGCGGACTCTGGCCGCAGTCGCCAGATTTGCCGTAAACACCACCGGGGTAATCCTCAGAGCTGCTCCGCTACAAAATTGCGGCAGTATTCCCGGATCATATCCCGCACGCGGCGAAACTCGCCCATCACTTCATCTTCGCTCCCTTTTGCTTTGGCAGGATCGGGGAAATTGTAATGATGTTTCACTGCTTTGTCTGACGGGAAAACGGGGCATCGCTCTAAGGCATTGTCACAAACGGTGATCACATGATCGAACGAAACACCCAGGTATTCGTTCACATTGTTAGACGTATTCCCTGAAATATCAACTCCATCTTCCTTCATCACAGCGATCGCCCGTGGATTCACGCCATGTGTTTCCACACCAGCGCTGTAAATAGTTGCCTTACCCCCGGCAAATGATTTGAGATACCCATCCGCGATCTGGCTCCGGCAACTGTTGCCTGTACATAATACCAGTACATTCTTCATATCAATGTTTGTTTAAAATGACTTCAGGTTTATAATATTTGTCCCGCAGCCAAAAGGCCACGTTCACCAGTGCGATTAATGCAGGTACTTCAACCAGTGGGCCGATCACACCGGCAAAAGCCTGGCCGCTGTTGATTCCGAAAACTCCTATGGCCACCGCAATGGCCAATTCAAAATTATTACCGGCTGCCGTGAATGCAATCGATGCATTGGTGGAATAATCGGCGCCCATTCTCTTGCCCATCATAAAACTCACCAAAAACATCACGGCAAAATAAATCACAAGGGGAATGGCGATCCGTATCACATCCAGCGGGATCTGAACGATCAGCTTACCTTTTAAACTGAACATGATCACGATCGTAAACAATAGCGCTACCAGGGTAATGGGTGATACGAATGGAATGAATGTTGACTGGTACCAATCCTCGCCTTTCCATTTCAGCAATACCACCCTGGTCAGAAAGCCTGCCAGGAAAGGTACCCCCAGATAAATGGCAACTGACTCTGCAATTTGCCCGATCGTAATATTGACTTCAGATCCGGTGATGCCAAAATAAGGAGGCAGCACGGTGATGAAAAACCATGCATACACACTGTACAGCAGCACCTGAAAAATACTGTTCAGCGCCACTAAACCGGCTGCGTATTCCCGACTCCCCTCCGCGAGTTCATTCCAGACAATGACCATTGCAATGCATCTGGCCAGTCCGATTAAAATAAGCCCGATCATGTACTCCGGGTAGCCCCTCAAAAAAACAATGGCCAATACAAACATCAAAATGGGACCCACTACCCAATTCAGGAATAAGGACGCACCCAGCACCCTGGTATTCTTAAATACCTCTTTTAATTTATCATACCTCACCTTGGTGAATGGAGGGTACATCATCAGGATCAGGCCAATGGCCAGTGGAATATTGGTGGTGCCGGATGAAAAAGAATTGATGAACGACGACGAAGAGGGGAAAAAATATCCGATCGCCACTCCCGCAGCCATCGCGATAAAAATCCACAACGTAAGATACCTGTCGAGAAATCCCAGTTTTCTTCGCTCATGCACAGGGGCACAATGGTTCGCAGTCATGTTCTCAGGTTTAGTTTTGAAAAAAGGTTAAATCAGCAGGGTACTGGTTCTACTTATTAGGACTCTGCACTCTCTTTAGAACTGAAGCATGGCCATCAGCAGCACCCACCCCCGGGCTTGCAATCTGCAACCGGTTTCTCTGCAAATACGGTAATGCTGAAAATGCCGGTATCGCCATTCCTGAATGCTGCCAACGCATCCTTGTCCAGGTATTTCTCCAGTATATCATCAGGAATATAGATCGGCTTGTCTTTCTGAATGGTGACATTCTTGAAACCAGTGGAATAGATCATGTTCAGGTAGTCGGCCCGTTGGATAGCGCCTGCAACACAGCCCGCATACATTTCCGCATCCTTCTGCAATGCCTCAGGCAGTTGACCGGAAAGTACAATATCCGAAATGCTGAAATGCCCACCTGGCTTTAATACCCTGTAGATATCGGCGATCACTGCAGCTTTGTTAGGTACGAGGTTCAACACGCAGTTGCTCACCATAACGTCGGCAACATTCCCGCCAACAGGCATGTGCTCTATATCTCCCTGTCGGAACTCCACGTTATTAAAGCCCAGCTTTTCCGCATTCGCCCTTGCTTTCTCAATCATCGCCGTGGTGAAATCAATACCGATCACTTTCCCGGTCTCCCCAGTTTCATGCCTGGCAATGAAGCAGTCGTTCCCCGCGCCTGAACCCAGGTCGATCACGGTATCCCCTTTCCTGATCTTCGCGAACTGCGTGGGCAAACCACATCCCAAACCAAGATCAGCATCGGGGTTATAACCACCGAGTTCCGTATAATCTTCGCTCATGATATTGTACACCTCGGTAGAGCAGTTCCCTGCTCCGCAGCAGGACGACTGATTTGCCGTCTTCTCCTGCTGGGCGATCTGACTGTATTTCTCCCTCACGAGTTCCTTAAGTTCCTGTTCGTTTTGCATATAGATATATTTTATGATCGTATTATACCGATGGTCAGCAGCAAGAACGGCCCGAGGCGTCGAGTTGGAAGAAATCGGAAAGAATCTTTCTGGCCTTTTCCCATTCCTCTTCATCCACGCAATAACATATCCTGACGCCTTCGATATCGCCTTTGATGAGCCCTGCTTGCTTTAATTCCTTCAAATGCTGGGATACCGTGCTTTGAGATAGCGGCAACTCGTCTACAATGTCGCCGCAAATGCAGGCCTTTTTACTAAGCAGCAACTTCAGGATCGCCACCCGGGCAGGGTGCGACAACGCCTTTGCGTAAGCCGCAATTCGATTGTCCTTTACTGAAAATTCCTCTGCCTTTGTAGCTCCCATAGATTAACTATATATCGCAATATTACGATAGATAATTCTATTGAACAAATTTTTTTGTTATTCCCGCCCTGACAGGCGGTTACCTAAAAAAGCCACAAGCCCTTACAGACCAGGGAGGTATCGGTGATCCGGTAATTCCGGGCGGGCCGCTTTCCTACTTCCTGGTCAACCATTCTTTCAAAGCCCTGAAGCGGTAGTTTGCCCGCTCGCATTTTTGGTGGATCCGGAACGATTGCCATTGCCATTACCGCAAGAATTACCTGAAATGGTAAATATTCCCAGTATTGAAAGTATCAACAGATACATTTTCATCGGATATTTTCCTATGCGGCAGAAAAAACGATCCCAAATGGAGAGCAGGCAGAAATGAAAAAACTAAATTTGCTTTGTCATCATGATAAACAGAACAGACGGACATCATTTCTTTGTGGGGGGCATCAATTATCGCAAATGCGAAACGAGCATCAGAAGTCAGTTTGCATTGAATGCAGAAATGATCGCAAGGGTTCTGTCGAAAGCAAAAGATCATGGCTTGTCGGAAATTCTTATCCTTTCTACCTGCAACAGAACTGAGATCTACGGTTTTTTTGCAAACGCTGAACATCTGTCAGAGCTGCTTTGCAGTGAAACCAAGGGTAGCTTGAGCAGATTTAAAGAAGTTGCCTACGTCAAAAAAAACAACAAAGCCATTGAACATCTGTATGAGGTAGCAGCCGGTATTGATTCTCAGATTTTGGGCGACTATGAAATCGTAGGCCAGCTTAAAGGCGCATTAATGTTATCAAGGAAGAGCTATATGACGGGAGCATTCCTTGAACGACTGTTCAGCTCAGTCATGCAAGCCTCCAAAGAGATCAAGAATTCAACCGCCCTGAGCGGAGGGACCGTTTCTGTTTCATTTGCCGCTGTACAGATGATCAGGAATAAGTACCCCGATCTATCGAATAAAGAGATCCTCCTACTCGGCACCGGTAAGATCGGCAGTAACACCTGCAAGAATCTGGTCGATTACGCGTCAACCAGCCGCATCACTTTGATGAACAGGTCATTCCACAAAGCCATTTCGCTTGCCAGTAAACACCATCTTCAATGCGCACCCATTGAAGAATTGGAAGATGAAGTTCGAAAAGCGGACATCATTATTGTAGCCACTAATGCTGCATTCCCTGTCATCCATAAGAAACAAATTGAAGGGACAGGGCGAAAACTGATCATTGATCTTTCTGTACCCCTGAACGTGGCTGAAGATGCGGCAACCTGTCCGATGGTTGAATTGATCCGGGTAGATGAATTATCGAAGATGAAAGATGAAACCCTGCTGCGCAGAATGGCAGAGATCCCGAAAGCAAAGGCGATCATCGCTGATCATTTTGCTGAATTTAAAGCCTGGAACCAGAGAAGAAAGCACGCCCCCATACTGAGTCACCTGAAAACCACGCTTCACCATTTGAACTCCCGACCTTCTGTTGGACCATATATAGGATCAGACACTGCAAACGCCCGCATTAGAAAAGTGCTTAGCCATACGGCCAGGGAACTAAATGAGCACAACCGTCAGGGATGTCAGTTCATTACGGCCATAAATCAGTTCATGCATTAATGACCACTACACTTAGGATCGGAACCCGCGACAGTCAGCTCGCTGTTTGGCAAGCCACCCATGTTCAGCAATTGCTGCAGGAAAAGGGCATCGCTGCCGAACTGGTTCATGTAAAGTCGGAAGGAGACCTCAATACCGTTACACCGCTCTATGAAATGGGCGTAGAAGGAATTTTCACAAAAGCCCTTGATATCGCGCTGCTCTCCAAGTCAATAGACCTCGCGGTTCATTCGATGAAAGACGTACCTGTGACGTTGGCAAAAGGACTTAAACAGGTTGCGGTTTTAGAAAGGGCATCCTACCTCGACATTCTTGTATACAAGGAAGATGCTTCCTTCATGGACATTGATCAGTCGGCCACCATTGCCAGCTGCAGTGTAAGGCGTATCGCCCAGTGGTTGAACAGATACCCGCGGCATCAAATGGTTTCGCTGCGTGGCAACGTGAATACGAGACTGAAAAAACTCCAGGAGCATCCGTGGAATGGTGCCATTTTCGCCGCAGCGGGTTTGGAAAGGATAAACCTCAGGCCCGCCAACTCTTTGAACCTCGACTGGATGTTACCTGCACCGGCACAAGGCGCCATCCTTGTGGTCTGCCGGGATAATGACCAGCATTCTTTCCATGCCGCACAATCGCTGGATCACAGGGAAACGGCCCTATGCACCCACATAGAACGCGAATTCCTAAAGACCCTGCACGGCGGTTGCTCAACGCCCGTAAGCGCGCTTGCGCTAATTGAACGAGGGGAATTGATATTCCGGGGAAACATCGCCAGTCATGATGGTTCTCATGTACAGCAAATAGAAGAGACCAGATCGGTTGATCAAACGGCTACATTAGGCCAGGAGATGGCAGCGAAATTACTCAGCATGGATCAAGCATGGATCAAAAGGGTGCTCAATAAAAACAAGCAGTGAAAAGGATCAATATACTAAGCACCAGATCGATCAAGTGGTCCCTCATAGAGCAGGCCAATCGCGCAGGAATTCTTATTGATCAGATCGAATTCATCAAAACCAAACCCATCATTTCTCCCGAAAAGATCGCCTTGATTCAAAACCTGCCTGCATATGCCAGCCTGGTTTTCACCAGTACGAACGCCGTTGAAGCGTTCTCACAACTGGTGCATGACCATAACATCAATCCCGGTCAGCACCGTGTATTTTGTGTAGATGGCAGAACAAACGATTCTATAAATGCCCTGTTTCCTTCGTTTGTGATTGCCGCCAGGTCTGAAACAGCACGTGCCCTCGCTCTGGAAATACTGAACCATGATATTGAAAAGATCTATTTCATTTGCGGAAACCTGAGACGTGACGAATTGCCGGATATTCTCCGGCAAAAAGGCATCGCCGTAGAGGAGCTGGAGTTATACAAGACAGAACCGACCCCAATTAAGATCGAGCAAAACTACGATGGCCTGATATTCTTCAGCCCCAGCGCAGTATCAAGTTTTTTTTCAGTCAATAAGATCCCGGCCGATACCACTTGCTTCGCCATAGGAGAGACTACGGCAAACGCGATCAAGGTATTTTCGGATAATGGCATTGTTGTAGCTACTAAACCCCGGCAAGAAAATATCATCTCCACGATCATAAATCACTATCAAAGCTGATGTCGGCATTAAAAAATGATTTGCTGCTCAAAGCACTGAACAACGAAGAAACAAACCGCCCCCCCGTTTGGATGATGAGGCAGGCAGGTCGTTATTTGCCCGACTATATCAAACTGCGGAACAAGTACGATTTCTTTACACGCGTTCAGACTCCGGAACTTGCCTGCGAGATCACATTACAACCGGTTGACCAGGTAGGTGTGGACGCAGCGATCATATTCTCTGATATACTTGTGATACCCCAAGCTATGGGGCTCGACGTATTGATGGAGGAAGGCAAAGGACCGTTGCTACCAAAAGTGGTCAGGACAAAAGATGATATCGACGCACTGATCACAGACGGTATTGAAGATTCGCTGGACTACGTCATGCAAGCGCTAACCCTTACGAAGCGGGAGTTGAATGGCCGTGTTCCGCTGATCGGGTTTGCTGGCGCTCCCTGGACCCTGCTCTGCTATATGATCGAGGGAAAGGGAAGCAAAACCTGGGATAAAGCCAAGCAATTTGTGTATACGGAACCTCAACTGGCAGGGCCGCTGCTGCAGAAGATCACAGACGTTACCATTGCTTACCTGAAAGCCCAGGTAAAGGCAGGTGTGGATGCCGTTCAGGTATTTGACAGTTGGGCCGGCACGCTTTCGCCTGAAGATTTTAAGCAATATGCCAGCCCATACCTGTTGCAAATTGCTGATGCTTTGAAAGATGAAGTTCCTGTGATCCTGTTTCCAAAAGGGAGCTGGTATGCGCTCGAGGATTTATCTTTCTCATCTGCAAAAGGGATCGGGATCGACTGGACGCTGAGCCCGCAGATGGCCAGGAAATTATCTGGACATCGCATCACCTTGCAGGGGAATTTCGATCCGGCAAAATTATTGGCGCCTATCCCTCAGATAAAAAAATGGGTAAAGGAAATGATCGATGGATTTGGCACGCGTCAATACATTGCGAACCTTGGCCACGGAATAACACCAAATGTACCGGTTGATCATGCGCGTGCATTTGTAGATGCGGTTAAGGAATATCACCCCTGATCAAACGGTAAATGATTGTGATTCCTAAACAGACAGCCAAAACCGGAAAAATTGGTGGTATCTTTTATGGCTAACAAAGGCCACAGCAGGAAAAAGATGTCGATTTTTGGATAAATTTTTGAAAAAATAGTATGTATCTGCAAAGGAGAAACAGAATACTTCGCCAGTCCGCCGCCATACGCAGTATGGTTACCGAGACCAGGCTGGCCCCTGAAAATTTTATCGTACCCCTGTTCATCATAGAAGGCGAAAACCAATCGTCTGAGATCAGCTCCATGCCAAACTACTATCGCAGGTCGATCGACCTTACGGTGAAAGAAGTAAAGGAATTATGGGAAATGGGACTGAAATGCGTACTGATTTTCGTGAAATCAAAAGACGAACTGAAAGATAATTTGGGAACGGAGGCCTTAAACGCCAACGGACTGATGCAGCGCAGCATCCGGGCCATTAAGGAAGCCGTACCCGAAATGATGGTGATGACCGATGTTGCCTTGGATCCCTATTCTTCATTTGGGCATGATGGCATCGTTGAGAACGGCGAGATCGTGAATGATACCACGGTAGAGGTGCTGGCAAAAATGAGTGTAAGCCATGCCCGAGCGGGTGCGGATTTTGTAGCACCCAGTGATATGATGGACGGAAGGATCGGTGCCATCAGGCAAGCACTGGAAGAAAGCGGTTTCACAAAAACCGGCATTATGGCATATAGCGCCAAATACGCGTCAAGCTTTTACGGGCCTTTTCGGGATGCCCTTGATTCGGCACCGGGATTCGGCGATAAAAAAACCTACCAGATGGATTA
>Ga0164293_10000423_pt1 | contig 33122 bp, 20 predicted proteins | sample GEODES118metaG_FD_111487 | JGI IMG/M metagenome (GOLD analysis project Ga0164293, IMG submission 111487) | Eutrophic lake water microbial communities from Lake Mendota, Wisconsin, USA - GEODES118 metaG | ecosystem: Environmental > Aquatic > Freshwater > Lake | place: USA: Lake Mendota...
GTAACTACTGCCTGTCGTGTATCAGGGTCCTGCATAAGTCTGTCAATAATCATGTCGTATTGCCCTGCAGTTCGAGGACCATATGCTCCGTGAAATAAACCGTTGTCCTCTGCGTAGTTTGCAAACTGTGGACCGACAGAGATAACTAAGTCTGGAATAGTTACGCCCGCAAGAAGCTGACACGCCTCAACTGCGCCGATACCAGGAACTGTTCCTCGACCAACCTCAAGAGGTAAGGTGTTAAACACGTTGTCAATGCGAATAATCGCATCCTCGATCTCAAGGGTCTTCATACCGCGTGGAGCAACCTCCTTGCCGTGCTCAAGTACGTGCTTAACAAGATCAACGTATCCGTTGACTCCGTCTTCTATATTTATTATCGCAGTATCCATGCGTCATCCTTTTCTTGTAGTGTAGCAACTCGTAGAATTGCATCTCCGTATTCTTCCTTGCTTTTGTTAAAGAACCTACGCACATACTGCGGGTGAGGCAGAACAGAGTAGTAGTCATCGTGCACGGGAATTGACGCCAACGTCTTCTCCGCAAGACGCCCAAGAACAACTATTCTTGGGAAACCTAACGTTCTCCATAACTCTAAGAAAGAGTCCTTCACACCTTCATCGTTTATATTGATGATGCCCACGGCACGCCAAAGCTCCTCGGACATTGCAGTGAGTAGATACTCTGCAGAGTTGCCATCAACAGGCATAAACGGAAGTTTTGTTTCCTCGCCGTATTTCTTTACGATGTTGCGGGTATCTCCGACAAGCAATACCTTTGGGTTTGGGTTTCCAATATAGTATGGAAAAGGCTCAAGTTTGGCGGCCATTAGCTCTACCTGCTCTGCGTTATCAACAATATACTTTGCAACCTCAGGTATAAGATCAATACTGTCCGCTGGAGGCTCAATCTTTGCAATGATGTTTGACGAGCCGCATGCGATTTCATATTGTTTAAGAATATCACTGAGATCATCTACGTCTACGAAGTCGTCGCCGCGAGAGGCAAGACGCTGCTGAATAACATCAAGAGGCTGATATAGCCAGAATTGAGCAACACCGCGAGACATAAGGAAGAGTTCAACCCAACGCCAACCAGCCTTGCCTAATAATCCATACCCATCTTTGTTTGTACTTGGGCGAAACTTAGGAGCGTATGTTACCTCGCCCCAGTGCCAACGATCTGATAATCCAATTTTATTAAACCAATTTATTGTTTCAATTGACGTGACGTAGTCGTTTAGCACCCAACGGCGCGTCTGCTCTTCAGGACGCCCCTTGTGGAAAAGACGCGTAGGAGTAGTCGCAAAGCGCTCGTTAAGCTCGTGCTCAACTGCAGCGATAAGAGAGCTCTTACCTGATGCGTCGGTACCTTCGATTACTATAAACATCTTGTCCTTTTGTCCTTAGTAGAATGATTATAACACGTTAAATTGTCTTAGGGAATAAGCTCAATTCTGTACATCTTCTCAATACCTTTATCCTTAATAGACGCCTCCTCAAGAAGACGCTCTGCAACCTTAGTAAGATAGCGAGCGCCACCTTGGTCATACTTATAAAGCGCCTCAAGAACTGCGTCTGGCTCCTCGGATACCTGTGCCCAGTATCTTGGTTTTTCTGGGAATACAAGATCAACCTCGAACGTAGGGCTGCACTGCTCACAAGGAACTGAGTCTGCGTCTAGATCATTAACAGGTCCCTCAGATAAGCCGTATCTTTTTACAAGAGGACAGGCTGCACCGTGAAATACAAGTGATATGCCGATGCGTGAAAGAATGTATGAGCCGTTCTCTGTCTTGTAGAGCCCGAACTCGATCCAGCGAGTAGAACCACGACGCCAGGAGGAAGATGAGGCTAGAAGTTTGCCGTTGAACTGCAGTATGCGAGTTCCGTCTTTTACCTCAAACAATTATTGTCTCCTTAGTCATAACGTCGTTAGACGTAAATAGTATCATACAATTTTTTATTTTGTCATCTTGTCTCATTATAGATCTGCAAACATTGGATTTTCTGCTATATAATCTCCACAGAATCTCATAACCTCGAATAGTTTTTCTGATACCTCTGAAGTAACATCAGTCTGCGCGTCTATAAAGGTTGCTATGCCTCTAAAGTAATCACGAAGGTGGTCGTAGTACTCTGCTATAGAAGGAGGGTAGGCGTCTTTTGCTTCAGCAAGAGGAGCCTCAGACGAGGCAATTGCCTTTCCTTCCTCGTTGTAGACTACACGCATAATCTTTGGGTAGCCATGATCTCCTTCGTCTATCATTGCGACGTATCTTATTTCTAGTGACATGCTTTATTTGTCCTTTCGTATGTTAGTTACACTCTCAAGGTGATCTACCCTGAGAGAAAGTTCTTGAATTGACTTAATAACAGGAGAGATAAGCTGGTTGTAGTCGATTCTTCTTACCGGACTTGGCGCAAGTCCAGGCTCAGGGGCAAGCTCATTTTCGTCACGGAAGACAAGACCGTAATTCTCAATACCTTCGCTTGACATGAGTTTTTCAACGTCCTGCGCGATAAGACCGTATTGAACAGAGTCAGCCTGCTCATTCCACGCAAAAGAGACAGGAGTAAGCTTGTTGATAAAACTTAGACCAAGTCCAACTGGAGAAACTTTTTGCTTTAGACGTAAGTCAGACTTTCCACCAGGTGCACCTGCAGGTCCAGGAGCTCCTTTAGGGCCAGGAGGACCAGGAGGTCCAGGAGGTCCTTTAGGACCAGTCGGACCAGCGATAAAAGGACCGCGGCTGATAGTTCCGTTTGATGAGATGTAGGCAAGACCAGTTCCAGAGCCGGCAAGACCAGTTCCTCTTATCGATCCAGCAAAAGTTGCGTTTCCTCCTGAAAGAAAACTACCAACAAGAGTAGTGCTGCCACTAACTTGCAATGATTGAAGAACAGAAAACGCAGACCCGTTTACAGCTGCTCCTGGAGATGTAATTGAAAAACCAACGCCTCCCGTGTTATAAAGTAAAACTCCATTAGTAACAAGACTGAGCAGAGGAAAGCTTCCAGTTCCATTACTTAAAATAAGACCAGAACCTAAACCAAGATTTGCAGCTTGTATAAGTCCAAGTTTTGTTCCAGCAGAGTCGTAAATTGACATGGTTGATTGTCCGCCGTCAAGCTCAACACGGGCGGGGCTCCCTGTTACAGGACTTCTAGTTTGAACAGTTCTACCAGACAAGGTTCCAGCGGTAACGTTAGTTGCGTTGACGTTCTCAACGATAATGTCTGTTGCGTTTATTCGACCAGTCGAACCGTCAAAGGTTAATGTATTCACTCCGGCAGAGTTTACTGCACGCAGCCCTTGCGCAGTAAGCTCAACACGCGCGACATCATTTAGATTATCCTTAAGCTCAATCTTCTTGCCTTGAATAAGCGATGCGGTAATCGCGTTAGCAGAGATCTTGTCTGCAACAATGGCGTTGGCAGAGATCTCATCAGCTGTAATCGCGTTGGCTTGAATCTCACGCGCGGTAATGGCATCAGCGCTAATCTTGCCTGCAATAATTGCGTTGGCGTTAATTACACGAGCGTCAATCGCGTCCGTGGTGATGTTACGGTTTGTGACCGCATTGTTGTTAAGTTCAGAGTTGGTAACCGCGTTAGCGTCAATCGTGCGAGTAGAGATCTCATTGGTTCCAATTGAGTTTTCTACAACCGCAAGATTTTTTATCGTCTCTGTGACAACTGCTGCACGTGGAAGCTTCTCTGTTGTAACAACCTGCGCCTGTAGACGTTTTGCAGCAGGGCGTTTTTCAATGTAGCGTAGACGCGAGTCAATGTTAGTTGTCATGTTACCTACAGACTTACGAGATCTAAAGCGACGACTAGCCACGCTTATCTACCTCCCACTCTGCAATTAGTTTTAACGATACCTTTTCAGGAAACGTTGGGCTGTTTCCGACTGAAACCGTGTACGAGTCAATCTTACGCACAATAACGGTGTCACGTGGCTCAAGATCTGACGCAAGACGCATCTTAACAAACTCGTCATCAATTACGAGCGAGCACCAGTCACCTGGTGCATACGTCCCAACTACGGGATTAAGTGACCCGTTAACACCTACCGTGATGTCGGCAAGTGGCGGACGAAACTCGCTAAGATAGCGTGAAGCTGTCTCGTAAAGAGCAACCTCATCTACTTCATCGTTCTCTGAGACGTCGTCCTCAAGAATAGGCCAGCCATCAAGTAGTAGTTCTAGCGAGGCAGCAGCGGAGTATGGCTGACTTGCACCTTCACCAAGATCACCGATGTTGCCAACCGCCCACATGCGCGTTACCGCGTCATCTGACTTTTCATCAAGAGAAAAATCACTTATCTGTCCAGGGTACTCAAACACAAGTTCATCTGCGCCAAAGCGACTTATTGGAGATACCTCGCCTGGTGCTGGAGGATTAGGATAGTTTATTGGAAGTAGAACAAACTCTCGCTTAAACGACGCCGTGTTTGGGTCATAGAAGCAGTCGATGCGATACTCAAAGCCGTCTGTTCGTTCAACAGGAGAAGCTGATCTTCTCTTTGAGCTCGAAAGACGATCTGAATACTTATCAAGCTCCTCGCCAACGTTTCTTAACTCAAAGCCGCGATAATTTTCTGGCTCAAGATCAATTCCGGAGTATTCGTCTGTGGAGTAGTCAAGTCCGCCAATGTCAGAGTTGGCGGTGTATGGTCCGTATGTTCCAACAAGAACATATGGAGTTACAACCGCGGTAGCACCTGCTGCAACAGCTGATGGCGCGATGTTGACAAGACCAGAGGTGAGGTAGCTAAACGTATTGGAGGTAGCTGAGAGAATGATGTACTCTCCGTTAAGAATCTCTGAGAACGAGTCGCCTTGATCAACTCCAGATATAACTACTCTTTGTCCAACTGAGAACCCGTGACTTCCAGAGGTAGTAAGCGTTGCAACGTAGTCAACTAGCTGCTTGTTTGTAACTGTTCTTGTGTTAACAGACACCGCGGTAGGTGAGACCGTCCCGCTTTTTGCGTAAGTTAGCGTTGTTGCTGTTGGAGTGCTTGCAACGATGTATTGCCCGTTAAACGTCTGGTCAACGTTTCTTATAAGAACAACCTGTCCTGGACTAAGCCCGTGAGGAGTAGAGGTAGTTATAGTTGCAGAGCCACTTGCTATTTGCTTATTTGTTATTAAAACTTTTTCTGCTAGACCAGGCTCAATTTCGTCGTTGGCAAACTCTAGGTTTGTAAAATCAGTTAACATGGAGTCAATAAGACTCTTAACCCAATCATACGTATCGGTGTTTACAAGAACAGTAACTAGAGGATAGGTTCCGTTTGCAACTCCTACAGCGTCAATGGAGAATGTAGTACTGGTTGGAGCCGGGCTACTTCTTACAGTATAGAAACCATCAAATGGAAAATCTTTTACCTCACGAAACGACATCTTTACAGATGACCCCGCTGCTATCTCATATGTGTAACCTGGATCTAATGTAACTGCACCGATGCCGCCGGACACAACTATTGTGGCTCCAAGGTCATGTGACCACGTCTTCCACACACGGCGACGAAATAGGTAGCTTGTCCACTCTGACGCATTGATGTCAAGTGTGCGGCTAATAAGGTTGTAGTTGCGAGACCAGATAACTCCTCCCCACACACATACTCCGTCTCGAGTTACATATAGCGCAGTTTTTCCTGGCATTGTCGAGTCGTAAAGATTAAATGACGCTGTCTTGTCAATAACAGGGATGTTGCCGCTAAAGCTCCCTGCGCCTTTTAGCGCACGTCCATAGCTTACACCTTGAAATGGAATCTCCGCTAGTAGCGTGTTACTTACAATGTCGGTAACAAAGTACCGATACGTTGCAGCCTCTGTATTAAAACCCATGTCGCGTTAGCCTATGTCTCTCGTCGTTGTTATCATTGTAAACTATCCAATCCACCCAGAGCGGTAGTAAACACGCAAGGTTGCATTACTTGCAGCGTTGCCTTCATCAATTACAGTGATTGTGTTTTGTCCTGGAGAAAGTCGTATCCAGTCAACAAGCGTGTCAATCATCGAGCGTGTACCTTCAATTGAGCCGTCAAGTGCAACCTCTCGGTCCTGGGTGTCAATCTCTAGAATCTGCCCGTTAGGGACAGGATCAATAACAAGAATCAACTCATCGCGTGTTGAGTTTGTGATAGTTAGAGGGCCTGTTACTCCTCCAGAAAGTTCAAGTATGACGTATACCTCGTAGTTACCAATGTTTGTAACAACGCCTGTTCCAGTCTTTCCTGCGCCAGTGTTACGCACAGGAATTTCAACAACAGAGTATCCTTCTGGGTCAGAGTCGTCCCACTCATACTTAATTGGATCTGCTGCTCTCAGCGATATGGAAAACTCGGTTCTTCCACGAGCATTGACTGTCTCAATGTCAGGTTGACCACTTAGACGCACGAACGAAGCGCGTGGTGGATCCTCAAATGTTCTAAACCAGGCGCCTCGATAGACAAGGTTTGTATCGCGAATAAGTTTATCTCGTGCCGCAGCAACGTATGATGGGCTTGGAGGAAGAAACACTCCTTCAAGAGTAAAGGTGCGAGACTGCCAACGCCCGTTAATGTCATAGGATCCGTCAGCAAAACCGCGCTGTATGTTTGGCATGTCAAGGTCAGGGTGACCCCACCAACCTTTAATGTTGGTGCATACCCAGATCACGTTGTTCTCGTCAATTGAGTTAAGAATAAGATCTCCGAGAATGACGTCAGAGTTTAACTTCATTCCAGAGATATAAGGCTCTGGCAAAGGAGTCAGCGCACGCTTGACTACCTTGTTTTCACGGTATTGCTCTATCGCGCTAGGCGCTACGTCAATGTATTCTTTTTCCTCTGACATTATGCAGCTCCCTTACGCATTGCGAATGCAATCTTGCGAGATACGATCTCTGCAAGCTCTGACTCGTTCATACCCTGTGAAGGATATACGTTTATTGTAGTTCCGCCACCAGCACCGCCGGAAAGCATCTGAATCATTGCCTTGTCACGCTTTGATAGACCGTCTGGGTCAAGAGGCTCAACGCGCTCTGCGCGACCAGCCTCACCAATACGTGCAAGCATTCCGCCCGGTGTTGCAGGGACGATTCCGCCCTTTGCAAAGTTAACAGGGAGAATTTCTGATATCTCTTTAATATCACTGCCAATTTTTACGCGGTTTGCTGCACGAATTAGAAGGTTAATTCCTTTAATAATTAAGTTAACGCCACGAATAATAAAGTTAACAACACTCTCTAGTCCGTTCTTTAGTCCATCCCACATTCCCTTTGCAAAGCCTGAAATCTTTGCACCAATTCCAGAGATAAATGGATAGATTGTGTTTGTAAAGTACCCAGTTACCTTGTCCCAAACAGCAGTAATTCCACCAGAGATAAAGTCCCATATGCGACCTGCTCCAGTTAAGAAACGTTGTACAAGGCCGTTAACAAAAGGAAAAATTGTTCTGTCCCAGAAACCTGTAACAGTAGTCCATACTGCAGAGATCTTGTCGTAAACCCAACTCCAGATCTTTGCGCCAAACTCTGCTACCTTGGCAACAATTGCAGTAATAAACGGCAGGATGGTGTTGTTCCACCAACCCGATACAGTTTCCCACACCGCAACGATCTTGTCGTATAGGAAGTCCCAGATGATAAGACCAATTCCGATGATGATCTCAACAATGGCCTTCCAAAAACCAAATATAGCTTTAAAGTAGTCTTCTACTAAGCCCCATACGAGCTTGAGAGCGTCAAGGAAGAAGTCCCAGACCTTCATACCAATCTCAGCTAATTTTTCAAAGATGCCTTTTATAACCTCAAAGGCAGAGCCAATCGCATCCTTAATTGCAGCCCACACCTTATCAACAAGCTCTCGGAACGCCTCGTTCTTTTTGTAGAGAGTAACAAATATAGCAACGAGAGCAACGATGGCTAAGACTACCGCCGCAATAGGATTTGCTATTAACGCTGCGGAAAGAAGGCGGAAGACTGTTGTAAAGACCTTAACTGCAGTGCTAAGAATTCCAAATATGGTTACAAGAGCGTTGAACGCAGCAATTAAAATAAATAGAATAAAGTTTCCTACAGCTATGAGAATAGCCTTAATTAGGCCAAAGGCAAGTAAGAAGCCTGTGATCGGGCCAAGTACCTTTGCTATAGCTTGAACAACGTCGTTCTCAAGAATCTTTTTTACGATAGTTGCAGCGACGTTTAGCGTGTCAAAGAATGTCTTCATCTGTCCGGAGTCGGTAAGCAGATCGATGATCTTGATAATGTTTACAGTAAGAGTTGCTAAAGCAGGTCCAGCCGCGTTTGACTTTGTAAGAATGTTTCCAAAAGCGTCAGCGCCACCTTTTAGAATATCAAATGCCTTGCCAACGTTTGGATCAGCGCCAGCCTTTAGGATCTCCTTAAAAAATGCGCCAACCGCTCCAAGCGCAGATGCAGCGTTCTTTGAGGAGTTAAGGAAGAACTCCTTAAGCTCCTGTTGTCCTTCTACTGTCTTTCCAAAGTCCTTAAATGCCTTTAATGAGCCTTCAAGCCAATCAAGTAAGAACTGTCCGCCAGTCCCTGGACCAACGTTTGCCTTAATGATGACGCCTAGTGCGCCAAAGGCTTCCTTAAATACCTGGCCAATCTCAGCAGCAACGTCTCCTGCAGTGTTGAAAAAGTCCTCAAGCGCCTTTGCGCCTTCAGGTGTGTCAAGATACTCTTCGTACTTCTTTGTAGCTCCTTCAAGAAACTTAAGAAATCTTTCAGTAAGAGGCTGAGCTGCCTTAAGAGCTGAAAGGAAGATTCCCCAGACATTTCCAATAATTCTTCCAAGACTTTCAATGTTTTTTGCTGAGTTCTCAAACAGTGTAGCAAGGTCTTTTAAGTTACCAGATTCGGTGATAGCCTTTGCAATTTCAATTGACGCATTTCCTAACGCATCACCAACCTGACCAACTCCTGTAGTAATAATAGGGAAGGCTTTATCAGCAAGAAGCTGAATAGCTGTTGTAAGCTTGGGAAGAAACGCTTCTGACGCTGCCTTCTTAATTTCATCGATCTTTGGCTTAAGAGTTGCAAGAAACTTAACAAAGTCTTTTTGGAACTCGTTGAGCCCTTCTAGTGGGTCATCAATTCCACCCTCTTGTGCCTTCTTTAGATCTCGCTCTGCTCGCTCAATCTCGCGCTTTGCATCAGCTTCCTTGCGTGCACCATCAATAATCTTTTTATTCTTTGCGTCCTCTGCATCAAGAACTTTTTGGTTAGCATCAGCAAGACGCTGAGACGCCTCAATAACAGCTTCAACACCTTCAGGGCCAGTCTTTGCAAGACGGTCTTGCTCCTTAGCAAGATCGCCGTTACGGTCCTTTGCCTTACGTAGATTAAGTTCAGCCTCAGCGTATGCAAGTTCTGCCTCCTTGCGAGCACGGGAGTTGGGTGGAAGATCTTGAGCACGCTGTAAAGTCTCTCGAGCCTTCTCAAGCTCAAGTGCTGCCTTCTTCTCAGCAAGCGCTGCGTCCTCCGCGTCAAAGCCAAGTTGCTGAAGTGTTTCATTTGCTTCTTCAAGTGCTAGGTTATACTCGCGCTGAGCTTCCTCTGCATCTTTTGTTGCCTCTGTTATTTCCTTATTAGCTTCAAGGATTGCTTCCTTGTTACTTTCAACAACCTCGCCAAAACGGCGATACGCATCGTCAACCCTGTCCTGTGCAGCAGTAGTATCTTTGGCTCCAGTTTTCTGCGCCTTAAGATACTTTGATAGAGCTGCACCCACTCCACCTAAGGCTAGTTTTGCAGTTATCGCACCTACGCCTACTGAGACAAGAGCTGAGCCAAGCGCCATGACAGAAGGAATTGCTGCAGCAACGGATGCACCTAATGAAACTACAGCTGTGAGAACAGAGCCTAGCCCACTGACAAGTACAGACAAGGTAGTCTGGAGAGTCATTCCAGTTCTTTGTAAACTAGCAAATGCCTTTCCGGTAGCTAGTGCTTTTCCGATTTGGTCGTTACTAAATATGTTAGCTCCAGTTGGGCCAAACGCCTTTCCAAAAGCTCCGCCAAATGTCTTTCCAGCACGTGTACCAGCACTACCGGCAAGTCCGCCAACTCTGTCAAGATCTTTCTTAACAGCTCCAGCAAAACCGGTAGTGATTGGTCGAATAATTATCGACGCCTCGCCAACTACTGCCACTCTGTTCTCACCTCCTTCCTTAAGTTCTTACTAGTTATTTTCTAATGGTGCATCCAGCACGTTACCAAACGGAAGCGGTGAGTCTGCATCAACTGCTGTTGGTGCAACGTAGCGCTTTGGCTTCATTGCTGGGTTGAACGGTTCGGGCATCTTCTCTTCAGGATCATCAAAATCTTTTATCGTAGACGCGTCAAACGAGTTAGCTGTATTTTTCTTCCCATACTTATAGGTAGTGTCATACATGCTTTCGTAGATTTGAGTACGAACGGCATCACGAGCATCGGCTTGCTCTGCGGTACCATAATTCATATCATCCTCAAGGAAGTAGTGAAGAACGTCTAACATGTCTGAAGCAGGCATGCTTGCGAGTTGCAGTCCGTTCACTAATGCTCTTCCATTCACATAGGGCCAGAGGTCAATCCCCCACTCTAGGAGACTTCTGGCCGCTCCGTAGGGCGGCCTGAGTATTCCTCTACAAGCCACGCCGTGATATTTGCCAGTGTTTCTACCGGCACAATTTTTTCGCTAGCAAGAAGAGTTGAAAAGCGTGTGTAGCTTTCCTCAAGAAGTACTTGCGCAAAAAACGTGTCAATCATTCCTGCAGCCTTTGCTGGGTCGTTGTCCCCAGAGCTTGCAGCAAGTTGCAACATGAGTTTTCCTTGCACTGCTGGAACGCAGTGAAATTCCTCGTTGTGAAGCTTAAAGGACAAAGGGCTAGTTTCAACACCTTCGCCCGATCCAAAGTCCTTGAATCTAGTAGTCATGTATTATTTTTCTCTCTTTCCTGTGTCATTGAGACTAGTGTCTCGATTTATTATTTTATCAAACTAAAGCGAGATAGAGACTGTCTTTTAGGTATCTATTCGGCTTAGTTCCTTTGTGTTTTACCATAGGAGTAAACACTATTCCTCCGCTAGTTGCAAACCTAAGTTTGCCTCCTCCGCTGCGCATAATCGTATGAGGGCGGGTGCCTTCATGATGCATATATGCGTAGCTAACCGTTGAGCCTACGTACCAATAAGGTCCGAAGGTGTCACGACTTCTCCTTGAGTGAATTGACTTTTGGAGAATTCCAGTTCTTCTTCCAACCTGCTTGCGCGCTGCACCTTGAACTGAAAGCGCACGACGCCGCATGTCGTTATCAACCATCCCACCTGCTCCGTTGAGCATATGGTTAAAATTTGGATAAAACTTTACATCTACTACGTTTGCCACTATGGCACCACCACAGAGAGCTGCATATTGACAAGTTGAAAACCACCCTCAACAGTCGGAGCATCGACAGTTGCAATAACTCCAAGCCCTAGGCCAGTCTCATCCCAAGGATCAAATGACTTCATTGACTCCATAAGTACCCACGCGTCCACGGCAGATAGCGCACTGCCAGCCTCGATCTTTTCAGCTGACGGAGGACGGCCATTTACTCCAACTACAGGCACCTCGCGAGCAATAGAGATAGCTAAAACTGCTGTTCGTGGCATGTGGCATCTTTGCGGGGTTGACGCTTGGTCACCTGGAGTTCCAAGATACATTTGAATGAATGAAACGACAAGCTGTTCGCAGTCAATGGCAGGATTTCCCATTGTCCAGTAGCAGCGAGCAGGTAGAGGAACACCATATGATGTAAGAACGGATGTAACCTTCTCAAGGACCTGATCCATCATGTTTTTAAGACTAAGTGCGTCTGGATCTACGTTAGAGACGTCGTATACGGCAGCCATTTAGATACCTTTATTCCGTACCTGTGGAATTAGCCTTTGAGAGGACGAAAGTGTCTCTAATCCCTTGTGAGCAGCCTTGCTAGCTGCGTTAGAGCGGTTTAGAGCAGGACTCGAGATCTTAAACGTTGTTTTGCTGTCTTGCATCGTTATTTCTCCTTTATGTCGTTGGTCTACGCTCCACCAAGCGTGAACGCATTGATGCTTGCGTTCGCTAGTTGGAATCTTATGTTACCTGAGCAGATAAGAACAGTCTCGGTGGTTCCCGGTGATTCCACGCTTGGTCTTGAGGCATAAAGATCGTATGTGCCAGGGTCAACCATGCCTATAATGCTAAGGGCGTTGGCGTAGCTGACGTTAAATGTAATGTCGTATGCAGCCGCGTCAATACTTACCGCACCTTGGTCAGTATCAAGCTGCTTTGTTTGTCCATAGTTGCGAATAATAAGATTTGGGACCCAGTTGCCTTGCTCAACAAGAAACTCTGCCGCGATGTACTCGAGAGGAACAGTAACGGATCCTCCAGTTGACTTTACCTCAATATCAAGCTCGCTTGTGCCAAGACGAAGAGGCTTTGGCGTGTAGCGACGACCGCGAGGGACATCAACAGAGAACACTCGAGCCTTTGCTCGTGCCTTATCCGGGTTTGTGGACTTGAGAAATAGATCTACCATGTAGATACCAGTGCGCATCTCTTCGATGAAGTCCTGGCTGTCTAGAAGCGTGTAGGAGACGCCTTGTCGTGCTATGGACGTGACGCGTTGTGGAAGAGCACAGTCATCAGATCCTTCAAAAAGCTTTACAAATTCAATTGCAAGTGTTCGTGCGGCCATTCTTCCCATAGTAGGAGCATACGTGCCATACGAGTACGTAATTTCTAAGTTACAAGGAGTCCAAGGAATTCCTGTGGCAGCTTGTACCGTTGAGTGATCTACTAGGTAGTATGCTGATGGGTCAAGAATAACTCCGTCACGACGACGAATTGTGTGAATCTTTGTTACAGGGCGTCCGCGAAGACGAATACGGGACTCTGGAGACAATCCATCGACTACTCCACCCTCAAACTCATCAGCTGGGATGTTAAATACTGCTCCGTCAAGAAGCACTGCTTGATACGTGTTTGTAGACGCACCATAGCGAAAGATTCGGTTTTGGCAGACGTATCGCTCTGTTACAGTTGTAATTCCACTGTATTTGCGACCTGACATTGACCACAGAAGTCCAGAAGCTGATTTGCAAGCTTCGTAGGCAAACTCTGAGTCGGCGTAAGGTGTGCCAAGCTCATCTGGTGTTACCCAAAGGTTACTCATACCGTCCCTCTTGTCCTATTTAATAAAAACAGGCGGTGTACCTGTGTATACCTATTACACATCGGCACACCGCCTGCTATACTTAAATTACGCTGTTGGATCCTCGTTTGAAGCAATGATAAAGTCGATTGGTAGATCGGCGTTGTACTCATTGTTTCCTGGGATGTTATACGCTGTTGTTGAGCCCTGGCTTGTGAAGTCAGTAACTTCACGGCTGTTTGCACTTACTGTTGCTGCGCCTACAGGTGATACCGCTGTTGAGGCAACGTCTCCTGTTGTCTTAGCGTAGCGGAATGATGTAGTGCTTGGCACTGCGGTAATTGTGTAGGTACCGTTTAGTGTCGAGTCTACTCCAGTGACTACAACGCTGTCACCGATCTCAAATCCGTGAGCAGCTGATGTTGTAAGTGTCACAACGTTAGTTGTAACTGCCTTATTTGATACAGCAGCTACAAGATCAGCGTGCCATCTGTAGAAACCATTACGTCCTGTTGGTGCCCATGTCGCGCGTGCGTATGAGTATGGGCGCTCTGTGGCAACTGGGAACTCCCAGCGACCGTCAAGTCCTGTTCCAAACAGAGTGTTTCCAAGGCCGTAACCTTCAAATGTATTTGCAAGCAAACCATTCTCAATTACGCGGTCACCAGATTGGCGAACCTTTACGTATGGGAATACCCAGTGGAAATAAGGCAGTGTAGATGACTTCTTGCCATCCTTAATTGCGTGTGACCAGCACTCGACTGCTACACCAGTTGCTGCAGGATCATCTCCTACTGCTGGTGAAGACCAACCGATTGACTTACGGTTTGGTGCTGCAAATGTTCCGAGGTTCTTGCGAAGCAAGAGACCGCCGGACAAAAGTTGTGTTAGTTCAGGATCTGGCTCACAAATTGCCAGTTCCATTGTGATACGCTTTAGCGTATCTGGAGACTTGTAAACTACACAGACGGTGCCATCGGCAGCCTTCTCTGTGATTTCGTCTCCTTCTTCATATTCAGGCGTAAATGAAACGCGGATGAAAGCTGACGTAGTGTAGCTGTCTCCTGGTGTGTTCAGAAGATTACCGGCCGCATCGAGGCGAGTAACCCGAATGGACACGCCTTGAATACTTGCGGCGTAATCTTGAGTTGCCATGTGTTTCTTTCTCCTTATTTAGCTATCAACGTAGATAATTCTACGCTGTTAGATCGATTCTTACTGCTAAGTGGACAGACGAATCAAAGTAAACCGCCGCTGGGCGGATTGCTTTAAGACGTATGTTGTTTTGATTTCCTGATACGTCATAGCCCTGTGCTAGAGTATCAGTGACGACATCGATGTCGCCAAGAACAACCCTGACATCACCGGTGGCGTACATCCATTTGTTTATTGCGGTAGGCGTCTCTGTATCTCCAGCCGCGTCAGTTGGGCCTGCTCCTGAGTAACCAGAACCGATTACTATTGGAGTTCCACTAACAGTTCTGAGGCACTTCTCATTGCTGTCGGACGCAGGATAAACTAAGTTCGAGCTTGCAAGAAGCGCGGCAACGTCGCGGGTCATGTGAATGACTCCTTGAATTCCACACGCTGAGGTTTCTCCAATTGTCTGCTCAAGAAGCGCAAGAGCACGACGAGCAGATAGGGCTGTACCTGAGTTAAGTATCGTAGCGGCAGGATCTACTAGTGCTCGATTTGAGTGGCTTTCACCAATGCGAATCACACCGTCCCATAGCTCCTTCTCAAGAGCCTTCTGTGTAATACAGTCTGCCTGAAGTTTAATTCTTTCAATATGATCTACACCAAGTAGACCTAATGTTGAGCGGTAGTCCTCAACCTCGATAAAAAATGGTTTAATCTCGTCATAGCGAGTTGGTGTTGCATTGCTTGCAATTGTGTATGACGTTGTATCTGTGTCATCCCAGTTTTTAGCAGAGTAGACTCCACTGTCCCAGTATTGTGAAAAACCGCGTACCCACTGGTCTTCATTTGACTTTGTGTCAGGCTTAACACAGCCCAATAGGCCAAAGCCAGCACCCATAACCATAGGTGCTTCAAATACTCCCTTGAAGGCCATCTTTACTTCCTAATCTAAAAGTTTGTTTGATTGTTTGTATCGGAGGGGCCCGTTTCCGAGCCCCTCCTCAACATTACTAAAGTGGTTACGGCTTAGTACTCAATCGCCGCAGCTGTTGCGCCACCTGTTGTATCACGGAGGGCTGCTGCCACGCCGTTTACGTTGATGGTGCTTGTGATCTGAAGTGATTCTACTCCGACGAACGCGACACCTTCGAAGGTCTCAACGAACATCTTGTAGTCGTTTGTGCCAACAAGTGTGCTGTCACGAACGATACCAAGATCCAAAGTACCACCATCAAGGAAGAGGAATGAACCCTCTGCGAATAGGTACCATACGAATGAATCTGGGAACTCCAGCATTGCTGCTGTGCCTTGTGAACCAAACACTGTTGCATCCAGAGAAGTACATAGGTTTACGCCGCGTGATGCTGCGTAGCCGTCGATTTCTGCGTATGCGTTAAGTGTGTTGTCGCCAGGCATTGCGATAGCTAGATCTGCTGCCATTGCATCCTTTACCCAGCCAGGAATGATTGCGCGAAGTGGCGCATCAGTCTCTAGACGGTGACGTGAACGGTAAGCTGCTGCTGCGCGGCCCATTTGAACCAAGAAATCGCGACCAAATCCGATTAGGGATGTTGATGTGATTGCTGTTGAAGCAGCACCGATCTTAGTCATTAGGTTTTGCTCAGCTTCGCGTGCGTGCTGGATTAGACCAAGCTCGTTGTGACGAGCGATCAATTCAGGATATGCACGTGTTGCAAGGTTACCGAACTGCATTTGTAGAGTTACAGCGTCAGTTGCGACGGTGGTCTCTGCTGCTGCAGCAACTGTCAAGCTAAGCTTGGTGTCAGTTCCTGGGTTTGTGTCAACTGCGTTTGTCCAAACACCAACAGCGTTAGCGTATGAGCTAAGTACTGGTGGAGTTACGAAGCGGATACCGCCACGGTTAGCTTGGAACTTAGGTAGGCAGTCGCGCACTGGACGAGCGGTTGTTCCGATACCAAAGATATCGTACTTAACTTCGAATGGTGCAACATGGCCACCAGAAGCAACAAGTGCCTCAGGAGCTGTTACTGCTTGGATTTTTGCCCAGTTTGATTCTGCATCATTTGTTAATGTGCGCTCTTCTGGGAATGATGTTGAGAAAGAAGCAACAATGTGCTGCTCTCCATTTCCACCATTTACGTTGCGGAATCCATGAAGACGCTTTGCCATAAGGCCAGCTACTTCTGTCATGTCCTTTACTTCGCTGCCTGCTGAGTAGCCAGGAATATCAGCACCCGCTGTGATTGCCACGGCGGCTACTGAAGCCTGAGCTACTGGGCGACGGTCAGCTGGAACTTCAATGTTTGAAGTTTCTTCTGATGATACTGCGGCGGTCACTGGTGCCTCCTGCTCCTTCTGCTCAATAACTTGAGCTGTTTCTGTTGTTGTTGATGCTTCAGCCTCAGGAGCAACTTCAGCTACAGCCTCGGCAACTGGTGCCTCGTCTGCTGATGCAGTTACAACAGGTGCTTCTTCAGCAACTGCTTCTACCTTAGCTTCTTCGGCAGCGAATTCCGCAGGTGCGGCTTCTTCTGCCTTAACTTCTGTTACAGCTGCTTCTGCTACAGGTTCTGTTGCAGGTGCAGCTTCTACAGCTACCTCGGTAGCTGGTGTTGCTTCGACTACTGTCTCAGCGATTGTGTCGTCGGTCGATAGTTCCGAACCAGTTTCCACAGCAGTTGACGCTTCAGCCATCGGCTCTTTGTCTGCTGGCTTTTCCTCTTCCATAGCAGGAACAGCAGGAGCTTCTTCAGCTTCTTTGTCCTCTTCCATAGGTTCGGCTTCGCCTTCAGCCTTTGGAGCATCTTCAGCTTCACCCTTGACGCGCATTGCAGCCTCTGCGGCACGTGCAGCAAGTTCTTCAACTTGTGCTTCGCGACGCTTTGCTTCATTGCGTACTGTGTCAAGCATGTCAGCTAGTGATGTCATCGCATCTACTGTCTGGGGAGTTGGATCTTCCTTTTCAACCGTCTCAAATTCGCCGACAATAGCACTTTGAAGCTCAGCGAGTTGATCCTCGTTAAGCTCAGTTAGTGTATCTAGCATTTCTTTAATACGGTCCACTACTGTCCCTCCTCCGGGCCAGTCACGACGAACGAGATATTCTCATTCGTCTCGTTGATCAGTCCAAGGCTGAGGGACTCCGCTGCAATAGCGTGGAGGCACTCCACCCGAATTGAATAATATATTGCTTTTATTAGGTTAATAGTCGAAGCATCTTACTTAACTCAGAGCTTATTTGGCTCTGGTTAAGGAAATCTCCTCCGGCCATATAGGAGCGTAGTCCTTCGGTAGCGACGTCCGCGTCCTCTTTACCGATCTTAGCCTCCACCCTCATAATCATGTCATCGACAAGGTCACGTAGGGCAGGAGGTAGATCGCTAAATCTTACCTTTGTAGCGTCTGCTCCAAAAGGTAAAGGTAGATTGGCGATTGTCTCGCCTAGAGCACGTGCGCTCTCACGCACGTTAGTTAGAGCCTGTGGGTTAAGAGCTCCAGAGTCGATACGGTCAATGAGTCCGATAACATCTGTTGCAGAGCGTGCAGCCTCAATGTAATCACCTGAGTTGCCCAGCCCTTCAGCCTCATTAACCTTGTCAAGAACGTTTTGTAGACCAGAATCGCCAATATCCTGCTTTAGTCGAGCAAGAACTGTGCGAAACTTACCTTTAGCATCACGCGGTTGAGTCTTGCCAGAGACGTATTTAGCCTCTGGTTCACTGGACTCAACCGCTAATGCTTTTCCCAGGTCGTTTGTTTCCTCTTCTGCGGCTGCAACTAAAGGAATACGTGAACGAAGACCTTCAACTGCAAAGCTAATCTCCTCTGAGGACATTGCCTTCCACTTTTCAGGGATGAGATCCGCACGGTCAAGAACGCGAGCGCGCTTCATGATGTGACGACGGATTGCCGCACGCTTTGAAGGCTTGCCACGTCCGTAGGCTTGGATTGAATCCTTTAATGAATCAACGTTTGTGATTGGGTAGGATCCGTCTGGAAGAGCTAGACCCTTCTTTGCAAGCTTCTGGCGTACCTCACGTGAGATGTAGCCAAACCCATCCTCGTAGTCTTCTGTTGGAAGAACACGAGATGAAAGCTCAGTTATTTGAGCTTGAAGCTCTGACCTTCTTTTTGCACGAATATCGGCAAAACGCAGGCGAGCGTCATCAGCTTTGATTGAAAGCTCTGTTAGTTCTAACTGCTCAAGTTTTTGTACACGAGCAGCAAGTTCTGACACAGGGTCACTCTTCATCTTAGCCAGAGTGCTTGCGCCAGCGGCAACAAGTGCCATAACCTGTCCTGATGCGACTCGGGCACGAGCAATAGGGAACCCAGGGACATTTACCTGGCAAACCGCTACTAGCTCAAGGGCACCCTTAATTGGGCGCCAGTCTCCTGAAGGAGCTGATGCGCGAAGGGCACGGATTTGCTCCGGAGTTGCGCTAGGGCGTAGTGCTCCAGCAACCCAGATGCCATAGGCATCTTCTCCAGCATGAACATCTGATACAGCAGATCCTGTGTCGTCGTAGTGACGAGCAGCTGCTGCGGCGCTTGCCTCAAGTGATGCATGACCACCGGCAAGTGTTAGTTGACCTACAGGAACATCAGTTCCGTCGTCAGTGCGAACTACTCCTGTGTGGAAGTAGGCATATTTGCTCTTTGAGCGTGGTGGCTTAGTTCCATACGCTAGTCCAATGTGATCTACATGCCATGCAGCAATGTGACCAAACACCTGACCTTCATCTGTAACTGTAAGCGGTGTTGCTTTTTTAAGTTCTGGATTTGCAAACCAGCTCTTTGGTGGGGTGACGGGGATTGCTCCAGCAACGAAACCGCATGCGACTAGCGACGCTGCTTCTGCCGGATCCACATCTTCCACATAGACTCCGTCAGGAATCACATCATCCTCCTGTATCTCATTTTCTTCCTCAACGAGGAAAATCTTGCATTCTTGGAATGCAGGCTTAGGCACCATAGTAACTCCCATAACGCGTGCCTTAGTAATGTCCATTTTACCATTACCAACTTTACCTGGCTTATCTTCTCCAGCCTTTAGTTCTTCTTCTTGTGCTTCAAACATATCCATGTCGGCTGAAACTCCACGGATAAAACCTTCACGAACTAGACGTTCGGCTTCCTTACCGTATTCACCAGTATCAAACACGCCCGTGGCGTTTCCGATACCTTGCTCAACGCGTTCCATGCTTTCAATACGGCCTACGACTACAGACCCTGCATGGCCTTCGCCTGTTTTGATCTGCCACATCAATGGAAGTGGTAGCTCGCGCAGGTTAATTGCATCTTTTCTAAACTTACGGCCATCACCTGACTCGATTCCTTCAGGGATAACAAGAGGAATCACGAACTTGGCGCCTGGCTTTTCGTGCCCTGCTGCAACTAGGCCCATACGAGAACGAGCCTCGTTTGCCCGAGCGGATAGCGCTGCTCTTTCAATCATCTCTTCAGAGCTTACAACAACATCGGTGCTAAAGGAGTTACGTCCTCTTCCTTTTCTACCGTAAAGTTGACGATGTTCCTTGTCACCTGTCCACATTCCGGTCATTTCTTTATGACGGAGTGAGCAGTAGCCTTTTGCACGTGGACCCATGTACTTTGAAAGTTGACGCACGCAACGTGTCCAGTCACCTGCAGTGTTCCAGCGAATCTTCATTCCGCCCTTACCGATAGTCCAGTAACGACGCAAGGCTTCAGCGTTTCCACGATTACGGTCAAGGCCACCAGCCGCAGTTAGCGTTGGTCCCCATAGAACAGTAAGAATATGGTCTACATCTTCAGAGACGTAGATAGACGCTGTAACCGTGTTTGTGTCAATCTGTGTTAATACATCCTGCAGCGTCTCACTGTCAAGAGGCACAACTGGCGGAGGCGTCGCAGAGTTAAGGTCTGAGATGATGCCTTCATCACGAACCCACTCAGCTTCAACTCGCTTGTAAGCCATTGGAAGATTTGATTTAGAGCTAGCAGGCACTAGTGCAATTAGGTCCATCACAGCTCGAGGATCATCTGGAGAAACAAGAGCTAAAAACAACGGCTGAACGTCAGAGTTGTCTGGTGTTAGTTCAACAGCAGCAGCTGAGGACATCATTCCTGATGCTCTAGTTACTGGCTGATACCAAAGACGATTTGGATAGGTAGTCTCACCAGTTTTCTTGTTTACAATTTTTTTATTTAGCCAGGACTTAAGAAGAGGGTGATCATACGCATCGAGAGTAAGCGTTTTGCCTGTCATCTTTAAGATGTCAGCGCCCTTAGTGCCAGAGATATCTGGTGTACCAGCTCTATCAAGAGGAGTTGCACCTGCTGGAGCCTTGGTTGGAGTCTGCGCAGATGGTTTTGGCGCTCCTGGAACAGTTGCTCCTGGTTGCGCAGTAATAGAAGAGCCTGGCGCTGCTGGCGCAGGCGTATTTAACGGCTTAAACTGGTCTCGTTGCGATTTAACCCACGCTGGCCAGTTATTAACAATCTCGGCCATATCACTTGGGCGTAACGCAGGTAAAGTTCCAGGAATTTGAACGTTTGGACGGTCAATCGGTGTACGTGGCTGTGCAAGTATCCCTGTTGTGTCAAACGCAGGAGTGTCAACAGTCTCTCTTGAGATCGCGCCAATGTACTTATCAACCTTTTCAGTTGATTGCGCTGGCACATCAGCGGTTGTTCCGTTATCAAATTGAATTTTAACTGTGTTAGACTCAGGGTTAATTGCGCGGATTGTTCCGACGCCGTTTTGGACGTCACCACCGACAACAACACGAGATCCTTGTGACGCAAAACGACCTGACGCATCACGAACTTGACGCGCTGCGTTCTCAGAGCGCTCTTCAGGCGTGTACTTGCCATCTCCTTCAGCAGGAGCAGCAGGTGCTGTTGGTGCAGCAACCATCGCGCTGTCGACATAGTCCCAGTCAACCTCATTCATTGCGCGTGCAACTAGGTGAGCCTCGTCATAGTCAATGTCTTCAACAGAAACATATCTGTCAGGGTTTTGTTGTAGTCGTGCTGAGATAATTATTGCTGAGTCTGGGTCAATTACAACGTGCGACTTCTCAACGTAGTCATCTACATCGTCAAGCTCACTATCGTATAGATAAACGTCTCCGTTGTATAAACCTAAGTCGTCCCAGCCTAAGCCGTCCCAGACGTAGACGCTTCCATCAAAATCAATCTTGTAAAGACGGTCCATACCTGTGCCGTCAAGTCGTACTCGAGCAAGAAACTCTGGTGCAGTCATTGCTGGCTTCTCTTGAGCTTCCTTAAATGCATCTAAGTCAGAGGTATAAAGACGTGGTGCGTCATAGTCACTAATATCCTGCTCATAACCAGGAAGAACATAGCCATCAGCAGTTAGGGATTTTTTGTTTTCGCGTTCTACGATTGCTTGCGCCCAGCGCCATCCCGCGTCGCCGCCCCAGAGAGCCCACGCAATACGCCCACGAGAAGGAAAGCCCTTTTCACCTGGCTGGTATCCTTGCGCCTTCTTATCAATCTCATGACGAGGAAAATACTTCGCAATATGACGGACCTTTTCGATCCCGATCTGCCCTCCCTTAGCAAGAGTGCGCGCGGTGTTGAGCCCAACTGGTGTACCTCCTCGCTTATGTTCTTTTCTCCATTCAATACCTTTTTTAGCTTCAACCTGAACTCCGCGAGGAATAGTGTACATACGTCCTGAAGCAACAATAACCTTAATTTCTAGGTCTGCTAAAGCACCTTGTGCAAGATCAAACATTGCCTGAGGCATCTCGTCAGAGCAAGGCGTCCAGCTGCTAGATGAAAACATCTGCTCAGCGTTACCAGTCTCGATGACAAGGTTAACGTTCTTGTCTATTACAACAGCGTTATCCCCACTTTGGAATAAAACTAGTGAGTCATTAACTCCAAGTATATTCACTTACTCTTCCTCCGTAATAGGTCCACCAACAACCCACGCGTTACATGTACGAGATGCCGCACACTTAAAATCTAAAGCTTCGCAGTACCCAAGCTCTGCCGCGTCAACCGCGTCCCAGGCATTATCACTTGAGGATCCGCCTTGCTCAATACCAGTTGTAATACAGTCAAGCATCTTAGGAGTGCGAATAAACATTACGCAGTTTCCACATGTGCTCTTTCGTGCCTCGTCGCCAGAGACTCCCCAGCGTGTTCCTTTATCGTCCCAGAACTCATCGTTTGGTTCATTTGGATTTAGCGGGCCGTAGCCTGCGTTCTTAATTGCATATTCACGATTTTCAAGATTAACAACAATGTCCTGTGTTGCAGGAGGGCAATCACCATCTGCAGCTGCGGTAATAGGCTCAGACTCTTCGTCCTCGTATTGTGCAGTGTCTTCTGTGGTAAGAGTTTCATCATTACCCTCAGCCATATCGTAGATCTTTATAAACTTAGGTGTTACCTCATGAACCTCTAGCCCGTCGATTGACTCGTCGTCTGCAGGCAGCTTAAACCATCCGCTATTTGAGCGGGCGTACATTCCAGCCTCTGATGAGTAAATTAGGTACTTAACCTCTTGAGATTCAGTGTCAACTGCTGCATAAAGATTATCCTCTGGAGCAGGCGCGTTGGGAGTAAACGCTAGTTTTACATCTGCCATGTACATCTCCTCTAGTGCCTCAGCAGGTACGGTAGTCCTAAGGCTCGAAGCCCATCTACCGTCTGTGTCTTGAAATGCTCGTACTGTATAAATCTTACCGTAACTTGAGAAAGTTATGTCGCCTCTCGACTCATTTACACGTACATCTTCAGGCCGAACAAGTGGGTAGTAACGTATGCCGTCAATAGTTGAGGCTCCTGCGTGAGGCTTGTCGTCAATCATCTCGACGTGAACTCCGTAGACCGGTTGAAGCATGACCTGCCCATCTTCACCTTTAACTGTCATAACCGCAGGACCGGCTAGAAAGCCTTCGTCAGTCTTCCACGCTGCCTCATCTGTAAACTTCAACTTATTTATCACGACTTAGACTCTCCTGTTCCGGTAATGATAACCTCCTCGATAGGACGTCCTCCGATGTAGTTAATTCCTCTAGCCTTTAGCCCCTCAATGACGCCTACATGAACTTCCTTTGAGACTACCATCACGTCAAGATCTTCCCAGGAGAGTCTTTGCTTAAACATAACCTCGTAGGCTCCAACCTGCGCAGCAGATATAACGTCCTTGTTCTTTGAGCGCTTGCCAAAGGCATCGGTGTAGTTTGCATAGAAGTCCAAACGTTGATACACCTTCTTAGGGTCAAAGTATAGTGTAGGCACCCAGTCGGTAGTTCCGTATCTCTTTCTATCAGCACTTTTTACCGGGCGAGTAAACACATAGTCAGCTCCGCCAGTTCCAACGTCAGCTTGACTGGACTGACCGTGAACTCCAATACCTTCTGTCCAGCGTGTTGTTGTTGAGAGAAGGCCTCCCTGTGGGTTATCAATGAATCCTACTATCCAGTCTGTCATTGTCTTTACTTTTTCCTCATCGCTCATACTGTATTGAAGAACGCCAGGATTACGAAGGCCGTGACTCATAGCCTCTGGCTTGCCAGTTGCCTCCCAGATCTTTAACGCGCCTTCCTCAGAAAGGCGATATTCAATTCTCCCCGATGGGCCTGTCGTTACGATAACGTCGTCTACAGTTAGTCCCCACTTGTCCTTTACCTTTTCAAGACTTTCTGTTCTTGCCGCACCCTTAGGGTTTGTGTTCGCATCTGTCTTAGCATCAAAGATACTCATCAAGCGATTTTCAATAAGAACCTTTGCGTCTGCCGGTGTTGCAGGACGCACCTGACTTACTCCTGCTAGAGCTAGTGCGTTAGCAATCTGGTCATCGGTAGCACCTGCTGGCGCTTGAATCTGCACCGTGTTGTGAAAGGCACGAGCTGGAGCTCCACCGTACCCTTTTGAGAATGTATCAGACGCATCTGGGTTAGCACGATGAATAGAGATAACAATTCCATCTTCTGTGGTAATCTTGTAAGTTCTTCCTATTGGGCTCTCATAGGCAGCCTCGGAAGCAGACAGATCTCCTACTCCGTCCTTGCCAACGGTTATTCTTGGAATACGCAGTTTGGTGACCTCTATACCTGCATCTGCTCTTTCCTGCTCAGTCATGCTTGCAATCTCGGCAACCTTTTTCTTACCGGCCCAGTTTGTAAGCTTAAACTTTAGCTGAATGCCGTCTACACCTTCAGGGTTACGCACGTGCATAACTCGAACATCTAGGTCTTCAATTGAGTCTGCGTCAACAGCAGCAGAGGCTCCACGCATTGCTGATTTTTTATCACTTGTGTCAAGAGCCTTCGCTACTGCGCCTGGCAGGGAAGGTACTGCCTCAAAGCTAGATAGTGACCAGTCAGCGGGGCTGTCTACAATCACAGGCTCAGCGCCCGCACCAGTTGCCTTTGTTGTAGACTTCTTAGCTGTAGGTCCCTTAAAGTTTTCATCAAGTGTATTTGTAGATTTTAGAGTCTTACCTGAGCGCCACTTTACGACGCCGTTTCCAAAATCTACTTGCGCGTAGTTATCCTTATTGACTTTTAGCACGGTGCCAATCACACCATCTTTGTCTGCAACCTTTACCCCTGCAAAGATCTGACTGCCAGTAGAGTCATCAATTGCTGCAAAGCCGTCAGGTACTTCAATTTCATCAGATGCGTCTACGTCAAGCTCTTCTAAAGGAGCTGAGTCAGTTCCATAAGGCTCGGATTTGTTTTGAGATATCTTTTCAAGTAGCGCGTCGTTTTCTTCCTTGGTTGGTTGACGCCACTTAAATACCTCAAGGCCATTTCCACCAGGCTCAAAGAAATCAGGTTTAGCCTCAGGCGTATAGTTTGTCTTCTTCTTTGCATCAATTATGTATACGGTTTCGCCATCAGGTGTTGCAGCAATCATTCCATCTTTCTCATGAACCGCAAGAATCTTTCCACCCTCTGGCATTCCATATGAGAAAAGCTTAACTAGTTCGTTTGCTGCATCATTAAGAATAGGTTCATCTGGGAAAGGAGTATTTGGAGATGGCTTGGTTGTTGCTGGCGTTGCTTTTTCTCCAGCTGCAATTTCATCGCTAATATCGACTATGCCAGGAGCGACTATGTCGGTAATTGCTGAGATGACGTCTGCATCTTCTGCCTCAGACCAGTCAACAAGGCCTTCCTCATCTATAGCATCACGTATCTGATCTGCCTTTTCCTTAGAGATCTTAGTGCCTTGAGCGTCTAGTAGATCTAGTATCATCTTCGAGTGAGCTTGAATTTTTTTATTATCGGTGTAGATGTCACCGTAGAACTCTTCAGGCACAAGATCTTCATCAAGAACTGACTTGTACTCTTTTGCAAAGTCGTCCATCTTGTCAAGCGGTACCTCTACTGTAATTTCATCAACGCCATCAACATCTAACTTAGAATCAACTACATACGGCAAAACTTCTTCGTATCCAGCAGGTCCGTTACTATTAGGATTAAAAGGACGAGTCCCGTCGTGAACAAACGACACGCGAACTTTCTTTCCGTCTTCAGTTAGTTGCGCGGTTGGCTCAAACTGACCAATGTCATCTTGCGGAGTTTCTGGTGTTGGAGTTTCTGGAGCTTCTGGCTCAGGGGACTCCGGAGCCTCAGGGGCTTTTGGGCCTTCGCCACCACCGCCGTCGTCGCCATCAATAACTGTTAAATACTTTGTGCTGAATACCACAGGCTTCTTACCGTCTGGCATCTTAACCCAAACGTATCCAGTGTTCTTGTCGTAGCGTGAGAACACTCCTTCAAGAACAACACCTTTCTTTTCATAGCGAATCTTTGCGCCTGGCTCGATAGGTGTTCCGTTTTTATCCTTATAAGGATTTGTTACAGATTCAGTTGCAACTGGCTCTGGAGCTTCAACAGGCGCTTCTCCTACAGCAGGCTCTGGCGCATTCTTCTTGTTCTCTTCTTCAATATACTCCTGAAGACTTATAAGCTGCTGATCAATATCATCAATGTTATTGAGCAACGCTATGTCGTCGCCAATTTTACCAAAGTCCGCTAGGTCGCGTAGCTCGCCGATCACGCCTGGTAGCTCTTCATCTGAGATCTCCCCATTACGCCAGTCAACAAGCACCTTGTCGATCTGATCCGCTACTGCTTGAAACTTCTTGCGAGCAGACGCGAGCATATTTTCATCAAGTGCGTACTCTTCTGCCCAGCTGCGAGCGTTATCGAGACGACTGTCAACCTCTGCGCTCTTGCCTTCTGGCGTTGAGACTGCCTCTGGGTCTGCGTCCTGCTCTTTGCTAATATCTGCGTTGTCAACTACAACAGATGTGTCCTCACTAAGTAAATCGTAGCGCTCAAGAATAAACTGGCGACGAGCCTTTAGCTTATCCTTTATCTCTTGCCCTGCTTCTGGGTCTGTGACAATTCCATCAACCATCGAGTCAATGTCATCGTTAGATATCGCAAGAAGCTTACGGGCTGATTCCTTTTGTTGCTCATCGGTCATTGAGCCAAACACTGCAGCAGACTGTGGGTTCATGCTAGGGTCACGTAACGTATCTAGTTCATTGACCTCGTTACCAAACAATGATCCCTTTGGTTTTCCCATAGCGCGGAACAAAAGCGCTCCACCTGGGTCTACACGGACTGGATTGCCACTGCCATCTGACATTACGTTATCAAATGCTAATCCTGCAACGTCCCAGTTTCCAAGCCACGCATCAACTGCAAAGCCTTCTTGCAACTTAGCAAGATACTCTGGGTCATTTAATTTTTGCTGTAGGTCCTGCTTGGAATCGATGATATCTGGAGAGAACGTCATCTTAACTCCGTCGTCACCACTGCCAATTCCAATATCTGCTGCGTCAATTCCTAGAAGTTTATAGAACGCGGAAGCAAGAACTTCATTCTGTGCGTGTAGGTCGGACTTAGGCTTCTTTACGTAGTAACGGTTTCCTTCAGCGTCCTCGTAGAAGCCGCCTTCGTTAGAACCAAGTTGTGGTCCAACCTTCTTCCAGCCTTCCATGTCGTACTCTGTTGAGAGTTCTTCAACTATGGCGTTAACTGGGTTGTCTGCACTTTGTTCTACAGGCTCGGCTTCTTCACTAGACGCTTGTGCATCTGGGTCTGCGTTTGCGATGTCATCAAGCAGCGCGTTTGTGTCAACACCTTGAATCTGTAAAGCATCACGAACAAGTTCTACGGCAACGGTAACTTCCTTGTCGTTATCCCACTCGAGAATAACTTCACCAGAACCGTTTTCAATTGCTTGTCTAAATGTTTCAGTGAGAGCATCACGGTCATAGCTGCGTGCAACAACGTCAGGCTTGTCTTCAAAATCCTCAGGGAAATCTTGTTCTGCTCTTGACTCGTATGGAGCAGGATCAATCTTATGGTAACCTTCTGGCATCTCTGGAGATGCGTTATCCTTTATCAAAAGTTCATTGTATGAAGTATCAAGTCCCTCAAGCACAGCATCACGCTTTGACAGCATCTCAATTTCAACCTTAAAGACTTTTCTTCCGTCTGGAGTATCTGTCTCCTTAACCTCTACTATCTTAAAGTTTCCTAGCATTCTGTGCTCTTGCTCGTTAAAGGTAGATATCGTCGTTAGGTCAACGGATCTTCCTTTGTTAGGCTTTACTGTAAAGACAATTGACGTCTTATCAGTTGACCTAGAAAGCGCACCTGCAAAAATCGAGGCGTTGATGTCACTTGTTGAGAACGAACGTGCGTCAAATGCTAAAACTTCACCATTTCTAATTTTTTCTATAAGAGGGCTGTCGTTTGGTACCTGCAAGCCTCGGTGCAATGACACCTGGTTGTATCGAGAGGACTCAGTCATAAGTCTAAAGAAAGCGCCTGCAAATGATGTATCACTGTCGATAGATTCTCTTCCATCGATTAAAGCCTGCTTTGACTTAATAAGATCATTTATACTTCCATTTTTGTCAAAGAACTCTTTTACCTCTGACCACTCAGCAGAACCGTTATACTTTTTAATTGCAGCGTAGACGCCGTTGGCTAGTCTAGTCTTTTCAACGCCATCACTAATTCCCTCATCAAGAGCAGTGACGGTTGCCCATAAAGCTTGGAATGCTTGCTTCTCTTCAGGAGTAGCGTCTGGGTTAAGTGCGCCTCCGATGTAGTCGTCTAGTAGTTTTTCAAGATCCTCGGAGATGACGCTGTCATTGTCATTTACAGGATTTCCCTTTGCTTTTCTAATTGCATCTGCAAGTTCTACAATCTTAGGGTTTGGCTCGCCATTTCTGTTGAGCTCCATTAACTGTGAGACAAGTGCAGATCCCGAATCTGCAAGGGCAACATCAACATTTGCTCTTGCGATAGCCTCTGCGTCCTCTGGGTCAATTGCGTCAAGCAGTGGAGTTTCAGCTTGAACGTTCTCCTCCTTGCGAAGAGACTTAAGAAGATCTTGATTTTTACTTTCGCCTAAGCCTGTGTCGTATAGTTGTGCAAGTAATAGGTCAACGTCATACCCTTGCTTCTTAAGCGCGAGATAGATTGCCTCTACTGGAACCCACTCTTCACCGCTATTGAAATCAAGAGCGCCAACACCTAGACCGACAGGCTTAGCTACTGGCTTCTTTTTCTTAGGGCCAGGCTTGCCTTTCTTTTTAGCTGGCTCGCCATCTTCATCAAGCTCTTCGTCTTCGTCATCTTCAAGAAGATCTAGCGCGTAGTCTTTTTTACCAACGACGCCTTGGATAAATCCATCAACAAGTGCATCGGTTCCAAACTTGTTTGCAATAACTTCTGGGTCATCTGAGAAGTCAGAGCTCATCTCATCGTCAACGCGACCTTCGGGTTCAAAGCTTTCTGGACTCTGCAACTTCCATGCACCTTCAGGAGGAGTAAGTTTTGAGACAACAGATTCTTCAGAGGTGTTAACAACTTCTGGCTGTGCTGCAGGAGCCTCGGGAAGTTCTGCAATAGCTTCATCATCTGCACGAGGAACAGGAATAGTTTCTTTAAACCAAGGATCTTCTGGGTTGTGCTGTAGACTCTTAGAGTCGCCTGCCCACTCAACAACTCGAGGAATCTGCGCTTCAGCTTCTTCCCAGGTATCATACTTGCCAGTTCCGTTTTCATTCTTGTTAAACCATTGAGCACGATGGCCAAAACTAATCTTTCCTTCATCGTCAATTTCTGCAATGATGTCGACTTGGCCTTCTCCGTCTGCACTTGGCACAAGCTTAGTAAATGATCTAATTGGAAGAACATTATCAGTTGAGTACTTACTGATTCCGACTTCCCAGCCTTCTGGAATATCGCGACCTTCAATATCCTTGCCCTGTTCAAGCATCTCTTCAAACTTATCAACGTCCTCATTGTACTTCTTTTTCTTTTCTACAAAGAATGCTTCATCCTTTTCCTTCTTAGCTTCTAGCTCGTCGAGAGTAGCCTTTGCCGAAGGATTAAGCTTGTCGTAAGGATCTTTTTCAGATCCTGGAAGTACGTCAGCGTTTTCTGGTGCAGAAATGATACGCTTAAACTTGTCGTAGTCTTTCTGGTCTGCGTTTGCAAGATCCTGGATTTGCGCCCAGTCATCAACCTGTTCGCCAACCTGTGTACCCTTATCGCCGTTCTTGTCCTTGCGGAACAGCGTAAGCTTTCCATCTGCCTCGTCAACGATGTAGTCATCGTCAGATCCAAATGACCCATCTTCGTTTTTCTTCCAACCGGCAGGTGCGTCTAGGCGGGCAGCAACAAGATCATCCTTGCTAGGAATACTTGCTCTCTTGTCAAGAATAGACGAAAGCTTTCCCTTAACTTTTCCTACAGCGCTGTCAGGAAGCAAAGCCTTATACGCCTGAGCGTTACTTGATTCAATTGGATAGATTCCATCAGGGATGTTTGCGTCACCCTTAACTTGCACGAGTCCACGGTTACCGTCTGTGCCAATAAACTTTCCATTGATAGGAACGTTATTGCCGCCGATGTTAACTCTAAACCCGATACCACGGCCCATCTCAATCCAGCGTCCTAAACGGTCACGCCACTGCAGACGCGCACGAGCGCTACGGGCAGCAGATGTGTTTCCAGCACCAAAACTAAATGCAGCGGTGAGAGCTGATAAGTAGATCTCACGAGGAACTGCTCCTGCAACAAGAACCTGTAGTGAGGCGATTGCGTGTGAGTACTCTACTGAGTCTTTGTCATAGAAGTACGCTGCTGCGATAATTTCTCTTACATCCTCGTCAACGCGTGGGTCTGCTGCGATCCAGCGAGAACGAGCATGACGCAAGGCTGAGGCTGTCATCACATTAGAGCGAGATGATAGAGGGTGTCCTACTGGAAGTAGATCTCTATATGATACCTGTGAGTCAGTTGATATCTCTCCGGTGCATGCAAGACTAATAAAGGATGAAACTTCCTTATAGGCAACAAACTGACGAGTCTTTGTCTCTAGGCTTGCTGTCTTTGCTAGTGAGCGCTCTGCAACTAAAAACACAGCCTGTTGAGAAACGCGACGCTCTGCAGGTACCTTTGCATTTTCAATTGCCGCAAGATTGCGTAGCGACTGACGAAACGACACCTTGTTACCACGAACGTTTGCCTTAGGAACAACTTTAACCTTTTCTCTGTGTGAGATAAGTTCGTTAATTAGCTCGTACATTTACTCGGTCTCCTTAACTGGCAAAAGGTCTGCGTCCTTTGACCCGTAGAGTGCAGACGCAAGAACTGCTGCTCGATCAAATGGAGACTCGTTGTCGCGTATAGCACGTAGCCAGGTTGCGCGTAGCGCTGGAACAATTTCGTAACCTTGACCAGATAGTTCCGCCATCGCAAGGATTGCATGCTCTGGTGAGTGGTAATCTTCTTCATTCTGTAATTCAACGTATAGCTCCTGGCTAGCATAGAGTGATGCAATGATTGAGGCATCACCTTTACTTGAGCGTGGGTGCTTTGCTGGCAGTAAATCATTGTCCTGCTTGTAATTTGCATTTGCAGGGCGACCGCTCTTTAACAAGCGCAGAAACGCATTGACGCGAGCAAATGCCCAGCCGTCTCTTGTCATTCCTGGACGATGTGAACTTGAAAACGCACCAGCGCCACGACGATACACAGCCTTAAGCATTCCAAGAGTTGCCTTACGACCTTCAGGCGCTTTCTCATTATGCTTCTTTACCTTCTCACGAAGCGTTGCCTCTGTTCGAGCGCTAAACACGATTTTCTTTCCACCCTTAGCAGATCCCTTAGGATTTCTCTTTGAGCCGTAGATGCGATCTTTCTTTGGAGCAGGACGAGACGCAGCAGCTGTAATCTGACTGTCTTCAACTTGAACAACACCATCAGGGATAACGGCAAAACGGCACTTGCCGTCATCTTCAATTGGCTGTGCAATAATCTTGCAAACTCCAGGACCTTCATAAAGAACACAGTTGATGCACTTAACACCAATTTCCTTATATTCGTTTTCTGCGGCAGGCGTGTATCCTGCCCAGATACCTGTTCGGTCCTCGTTAAACTTTCCATGCTCTTCAGCAATCTCTAAAAGTGCCTTAGCAAGATCTTGTTCTTCAGCAACGATGATTCCTGCAGATGTAAGTGAGTCTGCAAAATCCTTTGGCACGCAGTTGGGAACCATGTTCCCGTTCTTACCTTTCTTCATACCAACTTGCTTATACCCGTCCCAGCAAGGACCTTTACCATCTGCTGTTATTGGCGTGTATGAAGCAACAAGATCAACTGGCTCAAAGGACATTACTGTTACACCTCAGTAGTTGGAGTTGGCTCTGGTGTCTCTGTTGGCGTCTCTGTCTCCGCTGCTTCTGTTGCAATTTGCTGTGGTCCCTTAAGAAGTCGTTCAACCTCTGGCGGAATTGGTGCAAGTGATGTTGCCTGTGATGCAAGACGAGTTGCCTTCATAACGTCAGGAGCAACTGCTGCAAGCATTGCCTCTGTAAGCTCAGGTGTGATTGCACCCTTCTCTCTAAGCAGACGTAGCGCAACCTCTGTAGGAGTTGGGCCGTCCTGCTCTGTAAATCCGTGTGATCTGCGCCATGCATCTCCAGAGATAACTCCCCGGTCAAATCCAGCATCTGCGTCGGCGGCGCGGTCATTGCGCGTAGCCACCTGTGATGGGTCATACCATACGCAGATGCGTTCTACCTGAGCTGGGTCGAACCCATTTGCAATCAGGTAAGGACGCAGATAAACAACTGTAATAGCGTCTGCAATCAGAAGCATTAACGGTTCGATATGTGCTTTGTATAGTGACTCATCAATTTGAAGAGCATTGGAATACTTAACGTTTGCAAGACCTGTAACGATGTCCTTTGGGACATCAAGGCCTTGTAGAATTCTTTCTAGAACACGATCTGCACGTTGTGCAAGCGCTGGGTCAAACGAGCGCTCAAACTTGAATTGCTTAATCTTGTCGCCAAGTTCTGCTGGACCACGAATAATAAGTGGAACAACCGCAGATGCTGAATCCTCGTCACGAATAGGCGTTGTCATCGCATCCATAAGTTGATCCTCAAACTCGTCAGCCGCCTCCTCAGGAGTATAGGCTTGATTCATTGAGTCATCATCATCATACGGATAGTCAGGATCTGGTGAACCTGCAACAGAAAGCCCGTCCGGAAGATACAAGGCGCCAGCATTTAGACGTGAGCGCGCTGTAGCACGGAACGTTCTGTTGAGGAGAAGTAGTTCTGAGCAAAGATCTAACAAGCCACGTAAGCTTGAGTCTGCTTCATCAGAGTAGCGTGGGTGCGCTCGCCAGATGCGACCGATAAACGCATTGTTTGGAAGTATAATTTGACCAGGTTGTTTTTGTCCTGTGTAGGAACCTGTTTCACGTCGAGGAATAATTGTGTACGCGCCCTTTTGGTCAA
>Ga0164293_10000428_pt1 | contig 33082 bp, 28 predicted proteins | sample GEODES118metaG_FD_111487 | JGI IMG/M metagenome (GOLD analysis project Ga0164293, IMG submission 111487) | Eutrophic lake water microbial communities from Lake Mendota, Wisconsin, USA - GEODES118 metaG | ecosystem: Environmental > Aquatic > Freshwater > Lake | place: USA: Lake Mendota...
ACACCCGAAGAAGCAGCCGCAGCATTAGCACCAGCAGTGCAAGGGCAAACACCCGAAGAAGCACAAGCATCAGGACAAATAGCAGCACCTAATACTTCAGGACACGCTGTATCAATGGGTTCTGGTGATGCTGCAGATTCAGAACAGGATAAACTTAACAAAGAAGCAGCAGCAGCAGCAGCAGAAGCAAAAAAAAAAATATTAGATAAAATAAAAGAATTAGAGAAAGCAATAGATACCAAAGCAAGAGAACTAAGTATTAAATATAATGAAGCAAAAGGTGACGAAGAAAAACAAGAAAGTATTGAAGATGAACTGGAAGCATTTTCAGCAAGAGCAAAAGATGAAATAAATGATTTATATTCACAACTAGCGGAAGATAGTGAACCATTTTTTGTAAAAGGATTTTCAATACTATGGGAACTTATTAAATTAAAATTTAAAGTAATAGTTGATAACATGAAATTGGAACCCGATGTTAAAGAAACACAGCTTAAAATGGTAGAAATCGTAAAAAAAAATATTGAGGATATAGAAAAAAATGATGGAACTTTGGATATCAAACATGCTCAAGAAGTATCAAATTTACTTGTAAGTTTAGAAAGTAGTATTTCACAAAATACTTCGGGTAGTGACGGAGGTGGAGACGGAGGTGGAGGAGAAAAAGGTGGAGCTTTACCATCATTACCACCAGGAGCAGCGGCAGCAGTAGCAAAAGCATTAGGCAAAGGAGAAATACCAGGAGAAAAAGCAGAAGAAGAAAAAGAAGAAAAAGAAGAAGAAGAACAAGGGGGTGGTGGCATTTCACGTAAACATAGTCATCCCAAGTATATAAACCAAATCAGTGAAAATCGTAACAAAATATTCAAAAAAGAATTAGAAATTATTAATAGCATACGCCGATTTCATCGTAGTCATACGATTCGCAAACGTGATAAAATAAATAGTGTTTTAGGTGTAAGAAAAAGCAGGAATAACAGGAATCGTAACCACGGGAATACAAAACGGCATCGGCATAAGCACCGACATAACAACCATAAACACAAATCGGCAAAACATATAAAAAAGTAATATAGTGACCACACAATGCATGTAGATGTAGCATACTATTTTTTATTTCTTGTATCTTTCCAGCGTAGAAATCCCGAACTTCGTTTCATATCAAAAGACGGACCAAGATGATCCTTTGCAATGACAAGACCTTGTTTCTCAAATTCATTCAACGTTTTAATATACTCCTCTATAAGAACCGACATAGTTTCGGTTCCGGTTCCGGTTAATACCGACTTGACCGATTTCGAAACATTGGAATCATTGCCAGGAACGGAAGTAGCGCGATGACTAGTGCTGGCATTAGACATATATTGACTTGCACGGAGAGACTAAGTTGAGTTTATATAATAATATAGCGAATATTATTATATCAATTTTATGATATCGAATAATAGTTAAATAATAGCCGTAAGATTATATAATATTCTACATAATATATATAAATAAAATGAATTCATACATAAAAGATACCAACTGGTATAAAAATTTAACTAGAGGATTTATAGATACTAGTCCGCCAAAAAAAACATCTTTAGAAAAGAAAATGCCTCTTTTACAAGATGGTCTAATCCGTTTAAATAAAATGATAGATATCGGTTTTATTACAACTATTTATTTTATAATGGGTGCGATAGTTGCAAACACGATTACAGGATACCAAAATAAATTTGATAGTAAAGAAAGTGATAAAAAAACATTATTAACAAATATTTTTAGTCTTATAATACTTATTTGGACAAATGGTGTTCTTATATATTTTGCACGTAATATTATCCAATTTATACCATATCCGTTTGATAATTATTTTGGATTTCAACATAAAAAGGTAAAAGAGTTAGGAGGAGCTACCGCATTTACATTTGTCTTGTTATACTATCAACCCAATCTTAACAAAATGATGAAATATTTGAAAAATCGGTTTGATAATACATTCAAAGGGCGTCCATTTATAGAAGGAATAAAGTTATTGAATAAACCTGCGGTAACTCCAACCATAATGGACGACGATAAAGATGAAGATGAAGATGAAGATACTAGCAAAAATAACTTTACGAGAAAAAACATATAAGGTCGTTACTAAGTTTAACATTCGAGTTTTGCATCATTTTTGTAATGGACGTATCGATCGTGAAACCATTTGTTACCAAAAACTGAAACAAAGACGGCAGTTCATCTATACACATCAACTCATGCTTGTCATTTATTTTCGTGATTATAACATTGCAACATTGCGATGTATTGCCACACCCGCATCCAGTATTGCATCCTGAAGATGTGCTATCTGACTGAAAGGGTGACAACTTAATAGGGCCTACATTTTTGATGATTTGGTTAAGAGGAGAATCGGTGGGGGGCATTTTATTTAACTTTATTACCTTTTTATAACACTGAGTATGATGATCATAATAGGGAACAGATACAAGTGAATACATGATATTGTTATATAATATAACGCAAGTTATTATATTATGTAATGTAATGAAAATACAGGGATATAGCGGGAATGCAGGAACAAATTACTTCCCTCCACATGTTCCCGTAGAACATCCGCCTTTTTGTTTATCCCCGTTCTTGCCACTATTTGAAGAAGAAGCCGGAAGGTTTGGCATTGCCGATGAACGCATATTTATAAAATACATAACCACGCGATACAATATATACGCGGATGCAATGTAAATAAGAATCATAACTAAATTGGTAAATAATCCAGACCCCGAACCTGAAGAATATTTCGCCATCTTTGAAGACATTTTAGCCATTTTGTGCTGTGTTTATATACTTATAAAATAAGGTAAGATAATATTAATTATATTTCTTTATTTTAATTATTATTAAATAGCTAAACTATTAAAAGAAATATAACAAAGAATTATAACAAAGGAATATCGTATTTACACATACATGAATCAAATATTTTCAAGCAATATTATTGCAAACAATAGTAATGAAATAGTCGACCGACGATACCCTGACGTGCATCCACACCTCCACCTCCACCCCCACCCCCAAAAACGCAGCGTTACAGGGACAAAGCTTATTAGTCAAGGAACATTTGGTTGTATTTTTTACCCCGCCATCGAGTGTGATGGCTCTATCAGTAAAAATAAAAAATATGCTTCTAAATTGGTAAAAAATAATAAAGCAGATATAAACGAATATTTAATTGGTAAAATTATAAAAGGTATAAAATTATACGAATATTATTACGCACCTGTAATAAACATGTGCAGCATCAATTTGGCAAAAATAGATAAACGAGAAAGAGACATGTGTAAAATTATACGCGATAAAAAATACACGGGAATGGGAACGGGGGCAGGACAGGGAAAGGGGACAGAGCCGGTATCTAGTTATGCAATAATGAAAATTCCATTTATTGAAAATATCAGCATTATTGACTATTTTACACACCCGGATACTGACAAAAAAGAAATATTAACATATATTCTTTATTCATATGACTATTTGCTGCAAAATATTGAAACACTAAATAAACACGGAATCATACATTTCGATTTGAAGCTTTCAAATATATTAATTGAAAAATCTAAAAAAATACCGATTATTATTGACTTTGGTCTGTCGATTCCTTTGGACGATATTCGCCCTGAAACATATAAGAAATATTTTTACGCATATAGCCCAAGTTATTATATATGGTGTATCGAAATACATATTATATGCTACCTTGTAAAGGTGAATCCGGTTTTGACAAAAGACGCACTTATAGGCTTAGTCAATGAATATGTGCAAAGTAACATTGGGTTGAAAATATTTTCGGATACTTTTGTGCGGCGGTTTAGGGATACAGCGGTAGATTACTATACCAAATTAATAATCGACACCGATGCAACAAGGGACGAAATAATAAAAAAATTATTAAAATATATTCGGACATGGGATACTTATTCGCTGAGTTTAATGTTTTTATGTTTTATACAATTTATTTCAATAGGCGGATTTATACATAATAAATTAATCATTGAATTTTCAAAGGTATTGCTTTTAAACTTTCACCCCAATCCTGAAAAAAGATTGAGCTTTGATGAAACAAAAAAGAAATACAACGCGATCTTCAATGTAGACGAAACTACACAAAGTTATAAAAAATTACTGCATAATTTTAATCGCGGACTATTCGTAAGTAAAACGCAGGCTGAAACGATGAAAGAAGATAAAATGACGCCGAGTTTAGGTGCGAGGGATTAGTTGCGGGGTAGATGTTATTGTAGTGTCAACATAATGACATGATGATGGTGTTTCATGTCATGATGGTATGGTATTATGGTATATAATGCCGTGGCATTGATTAAACCGATGACGCGCATCCGGCAACGCCACCTCCCGCCTCATAGGCATTCACTGATCCACCTCTGCGGCTTCTACGGGATCCTTTGTGGGATTTGGTTCTACGAGTATGCTTCTTGCCTTTGGGTGCTTTGCGACCAGAGCGTCCGCGTCTGCGTTTGGTCTTGCCAACTACTGCGCCAACTGCTGCACCAGCGTCTTTCTTCACCGATGACCAAGTCCTAGATGCTTCCTTCAAAGCATCTTTTAAATGAGTCGCTTTTCCCATGCGTGACATGGTATTCTTAACATGTTGTCTCCAAGTGATAGCCATTTTCTTTATATACTATAACGAGAAAAAAAATATATTATTTGAGATTTGGGTATTCGGGTATTTGGGGTATTCGTCTAATACTCAAACAATATATTTCTAAACATTAATAATATTATTGAAACTATATAAAACATAAGTTACATATTTAAATAACTAGTTCGAGTAAAGTTTATAAACGCGTTCCTTTATTTTTATCTTTTAGTTTAATCTTGTATCTTGTATCTTGTATCCTATAGAACAAAATGGTGATTAACGAAAAGGGTGGTTGTAAAGGTAAAAAAGTAGCAAGAAAGCACTTAACAAAAGTAAAAAATGAACTGCGATTGTCGCATTCAAGTAATGAAAAGTATGCAATCGTGAAAAAACTATTGGGCAATACATGCGATGTAATATGCGACGATGGAAAAGAAAGGCGATGCATGATTCGGGGTAAATTTACAGGAAGAAATAAAAGGGATAATATGATAGATAGTGGGATATACGTTTTAATCGGGTTGAGAGAATGGGTGAATGAATGTAGTGGGGGTGCAGGACAAACAAACATAAACTACTGCGACCTTCTTGAAGTATATAATTCATCGGAGCGTGATATTTTGAGAAGAACACATGGAGTTTTTCAAAGTTATAAAGATGAAAGTATAACAGGTAAGTATGATGATAGCGGTCCATCGAGTATTTCATTTATTGACCAAAATACGCTAAAGTATCAGGATATGGTTAAAAAGATGGAGAAGAAGGGGGGTGATGGGAGTGACGGGGGCGATAGCGACGACGACGAAACATGTGGTGTCCAGAAAGTTATTATTACAACCAATGTGAAACATATTGGAAAAGGAGTTATTTCTCAATCTTATGATATTAGCGAGAGCGAGAGCGACAGCGACAGCGACAAAGAACAAGACGAACAAGAAGACGAACAAGAAGACGAAGAAGAAGAAGAAGACGAGAAATACAATAAATACAAAAATGAAAAAATAAACACTCACAATCACTATAAAAAAACTGAATACATTCAGGAAAATATAGTTGACATAGACGATATTTAGACTACGTTTGGTTTGCTCGCTCTACTCCTCCAGACTGCGGCGGATTGCTTCTTCGATATCCAATTGCTCTTGTCCTTCGACTGAAAACGTGTATCGGTTGATTGGGTTAACGTAGTAGTTGTAGTTGATGTTTGTAACAACGCGGTGCTGGTGATTTTGAGAAAGCTGGGGGGGCTGAGAACCACTAACTCCTGCTGCTCCCGCCGCTCCTCCCGCCGCTCCTCCCGCTCTCGCCCCATGAACAAGCCCCGCACGCATTTGAAGGAGACGATTCATTGGCATTGAAACACCATAGTAGTGGTCACGCCCCATATCCGCTGCACCACCCCCGTGTGCAAGATTATAAATGATATTGTTTTGACGATACATGATATTGTTTTCTCTGGCGCGTTGCTCGTCAACGGGGGGGTGTGGCTGAGGATGATGAGGCTCAGGCATATCATCGATGTCGTCGTCGCTCACGAGTGCAGGCATGTCGTTGTCGTCGCCTGCAGGAGGACGAACAATAACCTCCTTGGATTTCAGTTTAAATCGACACATAGGGCATTCGGCTTTTTCAGTAGTCAACCATTTCGTAATTGCCTCTGCATCGAATGCATGATTGCATGGCAAAATTTTGATTGCTTGGTCGTGTTCAAACTCTTCCTGCCATATTCCACATGCGGTGTTGATTTTCATTTCTTCGGCAATTTCCTTGTTATAAGCCATTTCACGGATTCCATGTTTTTCGCCGGTTTCGCCATCGGCGATATCAACGACATGCTTGACGGGACGCACATCATATAGTGACCCCGCAAGCACTGCCGCAGCCCCGGCTTGTTCCATGTCGTCATCGTATGCACCTGCAGCTCCTGCACCACCACCCACTAGCCCCCCTTGACGCATCCAGAGGGGCACTCTTAATTCATATAACATGCGTAACAGGTGCGAATGCATTGCGAGAGGAACATCATCTCCGTGGTTGTTGTTGACGTTGTTGTTGACGTTGTTGTTATCGGCGTCGCGTTCCATATTGATATTTGGTTTGTGTTTTCTTTCTTACTATTTTTATATATTTTTATTTCTATTTCAATTTTCTGGCATTAGAAATAAAAATATATGTTATTCCAATAAATTTCTTACTTACTTACGACCCTGACCCCGACCCCTTTTAATAAGCGACTTTGCAACAATTTGTGAACGCGGGTTATAAGATACACTCAATATAAGAACCACCATAATAGACAAAACAATATTAATGGCATACAAAATAAGCACAAAGGAAGAATAGTAGTAAAGAAACGAACGCCGCCACTCACTTGTGCATTGGTTGCATTGGACCCCCTTCATCTTCTGGATGAATTGATAGAGGAAGACAATATTCGCAATATTCATTACTATTAAAACCAAAATAAGCCACATATTGTTCATGAAAAAGTTCCTTACTTGATTGGGGAAAATAACTACTGCTAAAACCTGGGCAAGTATAACCGAGGTTAAAATAGTAACATATTTGGTTTCGGGGATGTTTGTGCAGTAACCGCACTTCACTTTCATCGCTTGCACATATGTCAAAATAATAGCCAAAATGCTTACATTGACAATGGACATTACGGCATGTTTTTGTATTAACATGATAGTTTTGATTCTATAAATAGATATAATATATAATAATAAAATATTTTATTTTGGTTTGTTTTGTTTTGTTTTGTTACTTTTGGTAAAATCACCTACGCGCTATTGTTTTAAACGCGTCTTCGAATACCAGATACCTATCATTTTTTAATGTTTCATTCAGCGTGTTCCATGGTGTATAATTTTTAAGTCCATCAAGACCTTTCTGGCAAAACACGTTCAAAAGTGCAGGGCTAAATCCAGACATCATAGACACATTTTCATCTGTAGAAAGACACGGAAACCCGGTCGTCTTTCGCAAATTCCATAAAACAATATGAGGTGGTTTAATGGGTGCTTCCGAAGTGCCATACAATCGTTCCCCCATTTTTACAAACATTTGTCGAATATTTTCGAACAACGTTTTCTTTTTCTCGAAATTTTTTAACTCGGGCGACGCTTCGCACATCTGCATATCCGAAAATATAATCAGCGTCATTTTCTCAACAACCTCGCGCGGCATTTTATTATCCTCAATAACTTGGCGAATGAGATCAAGTGCATAATAAAAATTCGTGGTCATCCCCCAATGCGACCCACGCACTTTAACTACTTGTTTTACAAATGTATCCGACTCGCCAGGTATACCTAGTTGAATCCATTGAGGTCGCTCCGAAAATGTCATAATGCGTGGACCAAGTGCCGACCTTTCCGCGACGCGGATACTCAACCCTATCGCCGCATAAAGAGGGTTACTATTATCAGACGACTCCATTGATCCCGAAACATCGCACATTGCAATCATCTCGCCTAAATTGTTGGAACCACCCCCACTTACATTCATCAAATTATCTTTCCATTGTGCATTTATAGTATCAATCACTGCCGACGATGGCACGTCGGATGTTCCGGTCGTCAGTAAATGCTTATTGGAAAGCGCCGACTTTACTAAATCGACCACAGAAACACGCGCCCCTTTTAGTCTCTGTTTTCCATCTTTAACATCACGTAAATATTCCTCATAATTATATTTACACCCTTCGCGATCAGCATCATGTGGATAGCGCGACGTTTCTCCGTTTTGCTTGACATTCAGAAACGACTTGGTTTGTTTATATATAGTATTACTTGTCACGTGACTAAAATCAATTTCGCTCCATGTTTTGTCGCACATTTTCACCTGTGTTGTGTCTAGTTGTTTATTCAATGCAGAAATCATCTTGCGATAATTCATAAATGCGCGATTTACGGCTCGTTCATAGGATGGATGAGACTGGTCTGACGGAATTTCGTGCTGGAAATAATTCATAGTCAGGTAGTAATATAACCATCCAAACTTCTTTGACTTCTCTCGCGGAATCCACTTTGCAACAAGTGAAATAGAATCTGTGCGACGTTGACTATATATCGCGTAATCCGCGCGCAATTGTTCATTGATTAGAAGGACGATGGTATTTACACACCTGGAATAAAGGTTGCACTGACTTTGGTGGTCTTTATGGTCTTTATGGTCTTGCGAATGAGGTTGAGCTGAATCAATAAGCTCCGCTTTCATATACGTTAAAAAATATTTCATATCTTTCCATGAACCCAATGGATGTTTTTGGCGCGAGTTAAATTCCGTATTCGCAGCCACGGCCGTGGCGTCATAAACGAGTGCGCGAATCATAAAATCAAAAAATTGAAAGTCTATCTTCGCCCATTCTATCAACATCACATAAAATAACATATATTCACCTTTGCCGCTCACGATATCGCGTGTATGTGCTAATATTTTAAACATTATAACACCCATATCCATATAAGTTTTATACTCGTCGGATGCGATATTGACGTGACTACTTTTTGATATACCAGACATAATCTCAGACAAAATATTGCGTGTATCTTTTGCGATACACTGAATCATGCTTGTGTCACTAGTTCTTACCAACTGAAAATAAAACTGCATTATCTTTTCTTGGAGTGTAGATGCCGATGCCGATGCCGATGCCTTATATTCGATATGATTATTTTCACCATATTGGTAACACGGGGATACCGGAGCCGCTGCCGACGCCGAAGAGCCTTTATTCATATCATTCATATTATCCAGTGCATATATTATGGCTGATGCTGTTGAAAACGAGGGTGCTGGTGCTGCTTGCATGATAGCGTGGGAGGGCTGTGTTCTGGTTACACGAAACTACGAGGGTTTGAGATACATATGTTGTCGAAATAGTTTTAAATAGGTTTTAAAAAGGTTTAAAATATATTACAACAAGTTCGTGTATTTATCATAACGTTTTGTTTTATTGTTTCGGTTGTTTTTGTTATTGTTTTTTTTACTTTCTATATATACACGTTTTGTTGTATTCTTTTTCTCACCTTTATCTGTGAGTGAAAGTAGTGGGAGGGCTGGAGGTATCGAGGTCTTAGGTGCCTCAGCGAAGAAAAAATACATTGCATTATATTCTTTCAGCATTGAAATTGTGCTTTGTAGCTCAAATGAATCAATTCTACTTAATGCAAAAAGAGAGACGAAATCTTCCGGTCTCTCAATATAATCAGATAAAGTCTCAGGTGTGACGTTGATATTATAAACCATAATAGATATTAGTTTATAAGAAATATTATTTCTGCGTTGGAAGTTTTTTATAACGTCTACCAAGTTATTTCGCGTAATAGTATTATTCTTATTTTCGATATAGAGTTTTTTTCTGGAAATAATCTCAATCTCGTTTTCATTATTGATATACGTAATATATATGTTTATATCTCTTAGACGTTTCATTTTAAACTTTTTAGAATATTCCACATTTGAATTATAATCATTAGAGAGAGGAAGATTTAAAACGTTCATATGAAGTATATACGGATTGGCGGATTGACAGATATTAATAATAAGATAGATAATGATTATTAATATCAAACTAATCTCTAAATTTCATTGGAAATTTCATTAGAATAAATTCATTTATATTTATATTAGTAGTCGTCGTCGCCATCACCATCATCTTCGTCAGAATATGCTGAACTATATATTTTACTTCTCGCAGTCTTTTCGCTATGATATTTTACATCCTCATATATCTTGAAACGATCATAGTGGTCGGCATGTTTCGGCTTTGTATGAACTACTTGTGGCGCAACTTCAACGGGTTTTTTGGTCTCGACTATTTTTTTAAAGTTCATGGGTGCTGATATTGTTTGCGTGTGTTGCTTCTTACTTCCACCAAGTGAAGGGAATTCGTCTTCTATATTTTTTACTTCTTTAATATTAGGGGTCGCTGCAGACTTTGCACCATTTTCTGCGTTGGTATTGGTGGTGTTGGTGTTGGCGTTGGCGTATTTCAAAAATATATTACCTGTATTTGCGTGAGAGGTAGGTGCAGGTGCGGGTGCATATGCAATGCTTATTTTTGAAAATGGATTACCTCCGCCACTACCACCACCGCCGCCACCACCGCCACTACCACCACCGCCACTACCACCACCTCCATACGTGGTTCTTCGTCTGTGATCATCTATTTCATCATAATATTCATTACCACAACTATAATCTGGATTGGCATAAGACGAGTTAATAATATCGTTGAATTCACTTGTCTTAGTCTTTTTTGACATGAATATGAATATTAAAAAAACAGAATACTACACTATCTATATTATGCTGGGATATACTATAGTATATACTATAGTTTTAAATCATTTATATAATAAACTCAATTAAGTCTCGCAAATAATATATTATCGCGAAACAAGTATAAAGAATTATTGATAATACTATTTGTCTCTTAACAGCAATGTTTTTTTTATTTCGCTGCATATAATAAAAATACCAGGTTCTATATATTTTATAAGAGACAGCAACACTAGTGTAAATGGGTAGGTAGTATCAGTATCATGAAGACTAAAAGTAAAAAAACTAAAAACTAAAAAACCCCGCGGGTATTGTGTGTGTGTGTGTGTGTGTGTGTGTATGTGTGTATTATATTTTATATGGTATAACATAGTAAACGATACTATGTTATATGTCATGGTGACGAGTAGCATCCATTCATCCACTATTTATTTTTAAACTCTTCCTTTATCCATTCGGTCGTATTTTCATACAACTTTTTATTATAATAAATTTCCGGATAGTCATATGTATGATACGCCTTTTTTGATTTCGAATTATTATTACTATTGTGATATGTGATACTTCCTAATTTTTTATCAATAATACTATCCATAATTGTGTTTGAAATCGTTATGTCGTTTTTTGGTTTTGTGTTCTCGTCCATACGCATCATATTCAATAAATTACTTAGTTTGAAATATTTATTCAGCTCATCCATTACACTATCATTTATTAGTTTTGGGGAAGACGGATTCTCATAGTTTTGGCTATATTCGTAAAAATTCATAGTATGGTTGTATATTTCGTATATTTTGTATTGGTTATATTTAATTTTTTTATTTATATATAGTATTCTATTTTTTATTTTTAAGCCGATTTATCGCGACAGAAAATTGAAACGAAATTAAACATATAAATAGAATGCAGTAACATCGGAAAACAATACAACAAAACACAAAGTCGATCAAAATGTCCAGCAACAACAACAACGAGCGTGACCAGCGTGACCAGCGTGACCAGCGTGACCAGCGTGACCAGCGTGACCAGCGTGGATACGGAGGAAACAGGGAGAGATATATTCCACGTGAAAGAGCGGATGATCATGAACAACGTGGCGAACGCGGACGCGGATACGGAGGAAACAGGGAAAGATATATTCCGCGTGAAAGAGTGGAGGACCACCACCGCCGTGAGGACCGCGAACACGTTCGCGATGAAGCAGCAATGACACACCCCAGCATCTGCATTCCGCGCACATTCATTTCCATGCGTGGCACACCAATCAAGACTGCGGTTTTCAATACGATGCGCGACTTGAAGATCGGGTTCATTGAACGAATTGACGTCGTGCAAAAAACGGATACTCGTGGCGAAAGATACTGCACCATCTATATCCACCTTAAGTGGAACATGCGCAACAGACTTGCGTGCGATACACGCCAGAAACTGCTCGATGGAAATGAGGTCAAGGTTGTTTACAACGACCCCTGGTTCTGGAAGTGCACCATGAGCACGATGGAGAAACCAGACAGGGAGGGGGGTAATGGTGCACGTTATGCACCCAGACCACGCATTGATCTTGGTGATGGTGTGAGGGCGGTTTCAAGGTATACACGCGACGAAGAGCGTGACGGAGAAGAAGAAGTCACCAATGCATCCGCAACCATGCAACATGAAGAAGAAAGCCACGACCAGCGTCAGCTTTGCAACATGGACCCAAACGAAGACTCCGGCTCCGACAACTAACTGAATTGCATCGGTAAAGGTAATAATTAAAGGTAATTAAAGGTAAGACAGGCACCGCACCGCACCGCATACATGTGTTTATGTTCTAACACTTTTTCTTTTATATTTTTATTTTATATATAGTATGAGTTCTAACGTATCTTTAAGAATCGGCAAAACAGAAATAGAATTATTAAAAGAGAACACATATAGCATAAGAACAAATGACTACCTAATAGACTCTCTCCGTGAAAATATAGAAATACAACACAAAAAAAATATCAAAAAAACACATAGTAAAAAAACATCTATAACAGAAATAGAACTTAATGCATTTTCTATGATGCCATTGCAAACTTTTTTAAGTAAACCATTTAATCAAAAAGGGGTCGGTTACGACGTATTGTTACACTTTATCGGAAATATAGGGAATCAGTTAACGTTCCTAAAAAAAAAAGGATATGCGATTCCCTTCATTAGTTTAGAAGATATTATAGTAATTGATGATATTATTTTTGCATTTGTCAATAACGAGAAAGTTTTTAGGATCGAAGAAGGCGAGAGAAGGGATGAAGATGGTGGCGACGAGAGAAACGAGAGAAACGAGAGAAATAAAGAAAATACCCCAAATATAATTATTGACTTCCCTATCAAATTTAACAAAAAAAACTCATTCATTCCACCCATGATTAAGAAATATTTTGGACATGATGACGGCAAGGAAAAAAAACTACCTATTATTATTCATCATTCGTGGGGTTTTTATAGTCTCGCACAATTATGTATTTTTATTTTTTTAAGAAAGAGTGTCGCCAATGTCGCCGAATATGACGAAGTCGCCGGGCCATTTATTTACACACCTCTTTATTGGTGCCTCCGGCGTTGTTTAGACGAAAATAATAGTAAAAGAATTCTTTTGTATATTTGAATTTCTATTTTTCTATTTTTTCTGTTTTTCTATTTATAATAAAAACGCAACATTATATATACGATATACATATATACATCGTTCATCATTCATTGCGATGTCAATAGCAACTTTAAAACGGAAAACAAACTCGGGGGGGAATCCACGCAATGACCCCATCTCCGGCGTCGGAAGTAATGGTTTCGCATTAAATGGAACACTTCGCAACATTGGCGGCGTGGGCCAATTTAGAATGGTTTCAAATGTTACCAGAACTCCGTATCGTGGAAATACACCCGTCGGATGGGGCGGTAATGGTGGAGCATACCCCGTATATGTATTTAACTCGGGCGACTGCTGCACCAATGATGACAACATTGTTAAAAAATCCACGAAAAATACGGCGGCAATGATTGATGAGCGGTTTAAGGGAATTTTGTTTGGAACTTACCCCAATACATGGGTCAAAGACGACGAGAATTCATACCGGATTACGAAAACACAGGGGCAACATATTGCCGCAATTACGAATAAAGTCGGCTCTTGTAATTTTAGTAAACCATTATGCTGTAGTGTTGAGAATACTTGCACGTGTCCGCGTGGCAAGTATATATATATTGGCACAAAGAAGAAGATATTTTATAATCCTACAACCAAAAGTGTTGCGAACTTTTCGCCATATGGTGAAATGATGTCACAGGGTATTTATATTACCGCAGGTGGTCTTGCGAAAAATAAAAATCTTCCTACGCCATCATGTATGCAACATTATCCACCGATGTTGTCGCACAGGGGCTGCAATACAGATGTTGTCACGTGGCAAGAAGCGAAAGCGGTTGGAATCATGCCACCAGACTATATGGAGTGTCCGCCATGTGATGTGAGTAAGTGCGATATTGCTTGTGCCACCCCAACACCAGTAGTAATAGATGTTGGAACTACAAATACGCTGATTGACTGGACACTTTATAGTGTAGGTGATATAGATTTTTTCACTTTTACGGCGACGCGTAGCACATATTTACAAGTTGGCGAAACTATTACTATTTCATATAACTCTACGGATAGTGTAACGGGTCAAATTTTGGGTATAGTAGGCAATGTTATTCAATTACAAATAACCGCTATTCAATCTGCGAGTTATTCGAGAACAAATACTCTTTATAGTGTTGATACACAAACGTTTTCATCGAGTGCTGCTAAAAATTCAGGCAGCGTAACAATTCCTGCTAGTTCATTTGTATGGGGGGTATCGCTAATTTACATTCAATCGCCGGGTGGTGCTAGTTCTACTATTAATGCCACGATAACAGGAATATCTGCACCAAATCCTAGCGCTACAACAATAAATAATGTGTCAACCTCTGTCTCAAATGGTGTTATCTTAGGATTTACAACAGGAAGATCCATTTTATTTCCAACGACGAGTCAATTTAATTTAACTTATAGTCAAATCGCTGGAACCAATACTCCTAACTTTGCCACTACATTGGCTAATCCAAGTATATATTCTGGTATAGTTAGGGGTTATACATTGCCTTATAGTGTAGGCACTATCAGCACGATCGTGGTTGTGCCGGGGTTGACATCGGGACTTGGGTCTGGGTTTGGGTTTGGGACAGGGTCAGGGACAGGGTCAGGGACAGGGTCAGGGACGGGGTCAGGGACAGGGTCAGGGACGGGGTCGGCACCCGTTAATGCATTACTTCCCACTCCTCCGGTTAATAAATCATTTCCCACAATATCAGGTAATACACCCGTAGGTTCTACACTTACGTGTAGCGAAGGATCTTGGGAGCCGGTCACCGATCCTATGTCTTCATATTATATTAGGTTCACTTACCAATGGTATATTGGGGCTGCTACACCTACACCAATACCCTTGGCAACTAGTGCTAGTTATGTAACACAGAACGCCGATCTCGGACAATCAATTACGTGTCGCGTAACGGCAACTAACGTAATGGGTTCCGTGGTTGCAATAAGTAGTAACTCTATTATTCCTACGCCTGCACCTCCGGTTAATATACCATCGGCACCACCCGCGATATCAGGTAACACACTCGTAGGGTCTACAATTACATCTACCAATGGAACATGGATCGGCGCTACCACGTTCGTTTACGAGTGGTATAGCGGAGGTGAACGAATAAACTTGGAAACTAATACTGCTAGTTATATAACACAGACCGACGATGTTGGAAACCAGATTACATATCGCGTAAAGGCAACTAATGCAGGTGGCTCCACTACAGCAATAAGCAATGCTATTGTTCCTGTTGCATCCGTGACATTTAATAATATTAATATGACAATCACCGGTGGAAACTTTGGTTCATTTACTTATACTGATTTTCGTTTAGAAACTTCAGGAGTTGGCGGAGCTGGTGTTGGAGATAATTTTGCATTTTATAATTTAGTTCAACCCGGATCAACGCTTACAACCATTCCTGCTTGGAGTAACTCGCTCAGGGTTGTTTCTAAAGAAATTACAACTGGTTATACACCATTTGTTGGAACTCCATATGATATATTAAGAATCAGTGGAAGACACGGAACTGATAATATTATTCCATCGGTGTCAGTTACCAGTGTTACCATTTATCCTCCGACGCCTGCTCCTAATCCTACTTCTCCTGTTAATACTAATCCATTATCGGGAGGACGACCTGCAATATCTGGTGATACACCCGTAGGTTCCACGCTTACATGTAGCAATGGAACATGGACAGGTATTCCCGCCCCTACGTTCACTTACCAGTGGTATATTAGGGATACACCTACAGATACGTCTAGACTAATATCCGGGGCAACTAGTGCTAGTTATGTAACACAGAATGACGATCTCGAAAAATCAATTACATGTCGCGTAACGGCAACTAACGTAAAGAATTCTGTGGTTGCAATAAGTAGTAACTCTATTACTCCTACGCCTATTCCTCCGGTTAATACACCATCGGCACCACCCGCGATATCAGGTAAGACACTCGTAGGTTCTACACTTACATCTACTACCAATGGAACATGGACCGGTTTTCCCGTTCCCACATTCGCATACCAATGGTATAGCGGAGGATCGTCAATCCTCGGAGCAACTACTGCTAGTTATATAACACAGACTGCCGATGTTGGAAACCAGATTACGTATCGCGTAATAGCAACTAATGCAGGTGGTTCTGTTACTGCGACAAGTAATGCTATTGTTCCTGTTGCATTCGTGACATTTAATAATATTGATTTGGACATTAGCAGTTATGATGCATATGGACAGAACTATGATTATTTTGATTTAGGTACTATTACAGGAGCATATAGTGGAAATAATCTCGCATTTTATAATTTAGTGGAACCCGGATCAACGCTTACAACCATCCCTTATTGGAGTGACAATATAAAGGTTGTTTCTAAACAAATGACCGGTAATTTTTTAAGAATTCAAGGAACTCATGGTAATGGCATTTATAATCTTCCAGTGGGTAAAGTTACCAGTGTTACCATTTATCCCCCCACGCCTGCTCCTAATCCCACTTCTCCGGTTAATACGTTTCTACCTTTAATATCAGGTAATACGCCCGTAGGTTCTACACTTACGTGTAGCGAAGGATCTTGGGATGGTATTCCCACCCCCGCGTTAACTTACCAGTGGTATATTGGGGCTACGCCTACAGCTACGCCTGCAGAAATACCCCAGGCAACTAGTGCTAGTTATGTAACGCAGAATGGCGATCTCGGAAAATCAATTACGTGTCGTGTAAGAGCAACTAACGTAAGGGATTCCGTGGTTGCAACAAGTAGTAACTATAAAATTCCTACATCTGCTCCTCCGGTTAATACACCATCAGCACCTCCTGTGATATCAGGTAACACACTCGTAGGTTCTACGCTTACTATATCTACAAATGGAACATGGACCGGTTTCCCTGCTCCCAGGTTCGTTTACGAGTGGTATAGTGATAATACACTGATAACCTTGGAAACTACTGCTAGTTATATAACACAGACTGCCGATATTGGAAAACAGGTTACGTATCGCGTAAAGGCAATTAATGAAGGTGGCTCCACTACAGCAATAAGCAATGCTATTATTCCTGTTGCATCCATGATAGTTAATAATATCGACTTTAATCTTAACAGCGGTAGCAATGGCACTGGGGGTGGCGAGTTTTCTTTAACGACACCCCTCGATTATCCTAATAACAAGTTACTTTATGAGATTGCACAACCTGGATACCGATTGGTGTTTCCTGGTATAAATTCAACAGACTATATTATTGTTTCTAAATATACCTACGTTCAAGATATATATAAGTATAGGTTCGCGGGAAACATAGTAGGTTTTCCGGGTATTGTCTCCGACATTAGCAGAACCAGTGTTACAATTTATGCTACCACGCCTCCACCCAATCCTACTTCCCCAGTTAATGCTAATGCACCCGCAATATCCGGTAATACACCCGTAGGTTCCACACTTACATGTAGCAATGGAACATGGACCGGTATTCCCGCCCCTACGTTCACTTACCAGTGGTATATTGGGGCTACGCCTACAGCTACGCCTGCAGAAATACCCCTGGCAACTAGTGCTAGTTATGTAACACAGAATGGCGATCTCGAAAAATCAATTACGTGTCGCGTAACAGGAACCAACGTAAGGGGTTCTGTGGTTGCAATAAGTAGTAACGCCATTACTACTACGCCTGCTCCTCCGGTTAATACACCATCAGCACCGCCTGTGATATCAGGTAACACGCTCGCGGGTTCTACTCTTACGTGTTCCCAAGGAACATGGACCGGTTTCCCTGCTCCCGGGTTCGCATACCAATGGTATAGAGGAGGATCGTCAATCCTCGGAGCAACTAATCCTAGTTATATAACATCAACACTTGATCCTACTGATGTTGGACAAGCAATTACGTGTCGCGTAAAGGCAACTAATGCAGGTGGCTCCACTACAGCAATAAGCAATGCTATTGTTCCCGTTTCATCCGTGACATTTAATAATATTAATATGACAATCACCGGTGGAAACTTTGGTTCATTTACCTATACCGATTTTCGCTTAGAAACTTCGGGAAATGGTGGAGCTGGTGCTGGAGATAATCTCACATTTTATAATTTGGTGCAACCCGGATCAACGTTTACAACCATCCCTGCTTGGAGTAACGCGCTCAGGGTTGTTTCTAAAGAAATTACAACTGGTTATACAGCATTTGTTGGAACTCCATATCAAATATTAAGAATCAGTGGAAGACACGGAACTGATAATATTATTCAATCGGCATCAGTTACCAGTATTACTATTTATCCTCCCGCACCAGCTCCTCCGGTTAATACTATTGCACCCGTGATATCAGGTAATACGCCCGTAGGTTCCACACTTACGTGTTCCCAGGGAACATGGGATGGTTTCCCTTATCCTACGCTTACATACCAGTGGTATAGAGGAGGATCAACAATCTCCGGAGCAACTAATCCTAATTATATGACACAGAATGCGGATATTGGAAAAACGATTAAATGTTACATAACGGGAACTAATACAAGTGGGTTCGCTATCGCAATAAGTAGTAACTCTATTACTCCTACTCCCATAACAACAAATACAATTAAAGATTGGACATTGATTCAAGTAGGCGATGTTGTAGTGTATGATTTGAATTCATCTCCGATCAACTTACAAGTGGGAAATAGTATTAAAATTACGTATAGTCAATCTGACTATATAATAGGAACGATAACAAGTATAAACGGAAATAATATGACGATTACCATATCCCTTGTCGCATCTACTTCTTATAATAGAAATGGGGTGCTTATAAATACTGGTCCCAGTGTTAGCCTTAAATCTAATGGTGTTTTTAATAGTCCATCTAATTTACCGGCTACAAGTTCTTTTGTATGGGGCGTCGAACAAAATGTTAGTGTTTTTAATACATTTGCAAGTGGAAATGTCCAAATTACTTTCAATACGGCGTCAACGGGAGATGCTTTGTGTATTTCTGCTACATATCCTGCATCAGGGGCATACAATCCATTCACAGGGACAGGGCAGTATAGTGCTTCAAATATGACTGGTTTTGTAAGCGGTGGTAGCGTATTTGTTAATAATCCGAGTGCCTTCACCATAACGTATGATAATCCAGCATACTCATATTATTCTCAATCCGCAAGTCTACAAATTTATAGTGGGAAAATTATTGGTTATGGATTGTCTTACAATACCGGCACAATCAGCGTAGTGTGATCTGATTCCTGCTCATATATTTTCTCATACCTTTGAAATAGTTACATTTATATAAAATATAAAATATGATATAAAGTTATTTTATATATTATCTACTATAGTTACTATTACTACACACACAGACACACGCGTAAAATGGTTCCGACTCAAGATCTATCACAGATTCAATCCTCTTATAAAACACTCGATTTGTTTATCATGCGGCATCCAAATATAACTGCCGAAAAATATGCCGAACTTGTAAATTTGTATACCGAAAAAACTGCTGCACATAATAAAAAAGTCGCCGAGTCTTCGTATCCCGACTCTGGATTCGACTTATTCATACCTTATGATGTTTCCAGTCACGACTTTGGATATACGAATAATCGGCTTTCTCCGGTTACCTTTCGTGTGCCGCTTGGTGTGAAGTGTGCGATGTCGGCGTCGGCGTCGCCGGAGAGAACCCCTGTCGGCTACTACTTGTATCCTCGGTCTAGTATTGTAAAGACGCCATTTCGGATGGCAAATTCGGTAGGAATTATTGACGCCGGGTATAGGGGTGAAATCATGGGGGTTGTTGATAATATCGACGCGGCGAATAATGACATGAAAGTGTGTATTGAAAGACACATGCCGCCGTTGTCACGTGTGTTTCAAATTTGTGCACCATCGTTGGAGCCATTTTTTGTGCGAATCGTGGAACATGAAAGCGAATTGGGTGTGACCGAGCGTGGAAGCGGTGGATTTGGTTCTACGGGGGTTTAGGTTAGGTGTGAGCATGACGGCACGACTTTCGTATTTTCCTGGACGATTTAAATAATTTAACAAGAAGTGTTTTGGCTTTTTAGAGATGCTTTATTGTTGCTATGGGGTGCCGTGGTTTGCTTGTATGTTTATATAATACAAATGCAAAATCAAAATATAAAATTTTAATAATAATATATAGTATATTATTATTTACTATATTTTATAGTATTTATTCACTACCCGAGATAGACTAAACTATAAATAGTATTGTAAATGGAAGTTGTTGGTGATACTGGAAAACATGGATCGGTGACGCGAGGTCAAAGAAGTAAACTACCACTAATAGGGAAAAGAGGTGTTAAACTACCGATACCGACTACTCTTGCTGAACCGGGTGACCCTGTTGTTCGTCGGTCATTAAGGAGTGGAGTAACTACTCCCGCTCCTGTTGTTAGCCCTGATAAGTCCAATACTAATCGTGCAACAAAAAGGAATCTTACACCTACACCTCCGCCTCCACCTAGACACGTAGTTCAACCACTTACCCCAGAACAAGAAGCGGAATTGTTAAAAGCCCAATTCAAACAAGAACATGCTGAGGAAGCTGAAGCAAGAAACAAATTTATAGTAAAAGAAAAAGAAATAGTTAAAAAAATGCTTGAGCAACCAATACAATCAACACAACCGACGCAACCAAGAATGGTAACTGCTATACAGAAAGTGATGGACCAAAATCGGAAAAAAAAAATGATTGATGCTGTAATTACAGCATTTCAAGATAAAATGGCTGAATCAAAAAAGGCTTTAATCCAAGAAATGGAATTACGAAATGAAATTAAAGAACAAACTAATAGACGAAAACGTGTTGCTATCGATGTTGCAGAAAGTATTGCAAAGGAAAAAGAAAAACTGAGTAGTATTCCTGTATTTCAAGAATATACTCCAGAACAAATTCAAGATTTTGTTTTAACAATTTTTCCAGCAGATGCTATATCTGTGTTAGATGAGTTTGAAACACTTTCACCCGCCTCTCAAAAGGAAATAGTAGATTTTATTATTTTAAAATGTAAAGGGGTTACATTAAATGCAAGTGTTGATGACGCAGGTCCAGCTGACATTGCATACAATAAACTTGGAATAAGGTCTTTGACTTTACCTGCTGTTGATAGCATACCTGCTGTTGCTGGCATACCATCTTCAGCTAGAGCATTAGTGGTATGCGAACGCGAACCTTCTTTAACACCATGTCTTGCTGCAGATGCAGATGTGGCTAATAGAATTCTAAGACAAGATTCACCATTTGTTACTGCACATCCAGGTATAGGACTTATGATAAACCAAAGTTGTGATGCTGGTTTGATACCAGTAGCCAACCAAAGGGTTGGCGACCCCCCAGAATTTCACGACCCCCAAGGATTTGCCGCCCCCTTCCCAAGCGTTATAATCGGCGATGACGAAATAGTATATTCTATTGGACCCATTATTGACGCCGAGTCAATACTCGGACGCCCACTGATAATGATTCGAATACATAATTATAAAAACGAAGACGACTACCCCAATGGTATATATTTTTGGGTATACCCGTCGTTTAGTGAAGGAGGAGCAAGTCGCGTTTTTCTTATAATAGGGGGTAGACAATTTATGAAAGGTCCGGATTACACATTAACTACGTTTATTATCGACCTTTTACAAGTTCATATAAATAAATATTATACCGAACATTTTGTATTAAAACAGGGTCCAGATTTTAGCCCAACTATTTTATCTACTACGCAAGATGTAATATGTTTTTTCGGCGGGATGATACATCTTCAGACAATCTGGGTGCACGATTTAATAGCAGGAAGAGTAGGAGTATCAGTGGTTGCGCGTGGAACAGAATTAAATCTGGGCCCAGATTCATTACCACCCGGACCTGTTGGACTTGTTCCTCTTGGGTTTAATCGCCATTGCTATACGTTTCATAGTTCGCTACCCATGAAAAGATGGGTCGTCTCCGGTATTGATGACGTAGGAATATATAGAGATTCTGCTCAAATAGAATTTCTTGCAGAACAATTTCTTACCGATAATCAAACATTTACGGGACAGCGTTTAGCAAGTAGTTTTCCTCTTTCTTGTTGTTTAACTACAATTTTTCATAAATATAGGGATGCGAGAAAAACGGATGTTAATGATTTTTTTGCCTTATTTAAAAGATGGCCCGATACACTATTTGTGCAAGGATGTGAGGTAGTTCCCGGAGTGTCGCCTGTAGGATGTGTTGTAGCAGGAACTTCAAGCAATCTTCAAGGAATGAGATATAATATATTTCTTGAACACCTTGCACCTCTGGAATTTGTAAAACGATTTAAGTCACTTCGTCTTGTTCAACCTATAGTCACACCCGACCCAGGTGAAACGTTTGCTATGATAGGGAGGATGGGAAGGACAGGGCTTTTAATGAAAAAAATAACACCAGATGGGGTGGTACAACCGGCTCCAACAGAAACATGTCTCATGGTAGTTGATTTGGCTCCTGCTGTTGCAAAAATTAATGCACTGCAAATAGAAAGACAAACACAAAAACCAAATGCACTAATATATCCACGCGAACAAGAAGCAATCATATTAAAAAGTTTACCTCTAGCATTGCACGAAACTATTGATAAAATATCTGAAATATTTTTTTCTCCTCCGCCAAATCGACTTACAGACATCAAAAAATGTTTTAAAATGTTTATTGGACTTCAAGGTTGTCCTTGGGACAATCAACAAGAATTTAAACAACGCATAGTTATGAAAAGTCTTGATATATCAAGACGCGATGGGTTAATTACTACTATTGCAATCATTAAAGATAGCCCGCTATATCGGTTAATAAGAACCTTAGAAACGGGAGAGTATAGGCATTTAATTATGTCTAGTATGTTGGATGAGTATACAGGAATGACTAGTTTTCCGGTACGTATAACCCCGGGTTTAGGGGGGGTTCTTACCCCACGTGTTAGCTGTGCTTTTTTAAATAGTGATGGACAATATGTTGAACTTCCAGGAGGGTTTGGTGAGGGTTCGTTGGGTAACTGCGACTTTTCGGGTGTTTTTCAACACCCTTTATTTGACCCTTATATATTTTCCGCAACTCGTAAAAGTATGACATTTCCCCGTCGCACCCTCGAAGTATATATACAACGCTCACAATTTGTAACCCCTGATCAAGCTGCACAGGATGCAACTATTCCAGTAAAAGTTCACAATAAGATGTTTCTAATTCGGCTCATATTTTATACTACCACCGGTGCCATTCAAATAGTTGTATGCGTTTCTTCGACTATATGTATTGCAAGCCCCATGGGAGGACCGCCATCTATTCCATTTGGAGTAGATGTCCAATTTAATGTTGTATCCATTGGCCCACTTGACCCATTTGGTGTCAATCCAGATGGTAGTGTCAAGGTTGATATGTCCACGAATGCAACTATTTTGGCAACTATGTGCGACTATTTATCACTCGGTTGTATGGGTGCTTCTAAAAAAGGAGAATACTCGCTCACTTCAGGAAGCCCGCAGTTTTTTGACTATTTTGACAATTTTTTTAAACTAATTAATACCGAATGTTTTACTTATGTCTCTGCATATATGTCGCCATTTAATTGTGGCAAAGATTTAGTTATGAAGCACTTCGGTAGAGTTTTTAAGAAATATGGTGATAACGATATTTCTATTGCAATACGAGGACTATGGAACTGGTTTCCATATTTGGGTCGTGTTCAACCGGAGGTTTGTAGTCCTAGAGGACCTCTTACTCGAGGAATAATAGATGAAGAACTCGCGTATGGTAGATGGTACATGCAACGAGTAGTGCAAGTATTTTTTGACCCTATATTGGGTGTATTGGATGAACACGCTGTTGGAGATGAAACCGGTGATGTTTGGAGCGAGGTTAGCTCAGCAGCGTCGTCACCTGCTAGGTCAGATTCTGGATCAAGTGTCACGTCAAGCTTAGGTAGGGATGAACTATTTGCACGTTTTGCTCATGGTGATAGTTTTCAAAATACGTTTGGTTCTGAAGAATCATGGCAGAAAGAAAGCATGGGTAGCCAAGGTTCTGCTTCAAGCAATAGCCAAAGTTCTGCTGGAAGTATGGGTGATAGTCACGGGGGTGGAAGAATCAGAAGAACCAATAGAAAAACACGCAAGCGTAAGTATAGAACCAATCGTAGGTCGAAATCGAAATCAAAGTCGAAATCAAAGTCGAAACCAAAACATAGTAATATACGCAGACGCACACGGAAAAATACACATGTGTCAAGAACCAAAACGATGAAAATAAAGAGCAAGAAATTCCCCAAGCGTATTTATTTATACTCTACGCCACGAACCGCGCAACGTATGGCGTATAAATATCTCGGTAGAATCAAGAGTGCGAAACTATACCCTGCAAGAAATCCAGCAAAGAAGTATATGGTTTTCGACCCGAAAAATAATAAGTGGGTGAATTTTGGGCAAATGGGGTATGAAGACTATACAAAACACCATGACAAAACCCGTCGCAAGAATTACTTGACGCGGACAAAGGGAATGCTTGGTGACTGGAAAAGCAATAAATACTCGGCCAACAATTTGTCCCGTCGCATTCTCTGGACTTGAATGGTAAAATTACCATTCGTAAAATGACTATAAAATTGAAAATATAAAATCTAATATATAAACGTTTAAAAAAACGATTATATATTATACCAGAACAAAACCACAAACCCAAAACATGCCTTTCTACGCAGTTCATAAAGGAAAGCAGCGTGGAATATATACCGACTGGACTGAATGCAAAAAGCATATATTTGGCGTGAAGCATCCCGTCTTTAAGAAATTCGATACGAAAGAAGAAGCGGAGCATTTTCTGATTCACGGATTCGGCACCAAGACGAACCAGTCTATGGCGGATACGCTTGGGAGTGGCGGCGACGCCGAAAATAGTATCGACAACGATACACATATTATACACGCATTTACGGATGGTTCACTTATTCGCAAAAAGAGCAAAGGCGGTGAAACGAAATTGTTGTGCGGGTATGGCATATATATTCCCGCATACGGCTTGATGGAGGAGCTGCGTTATGCCGGCACAATACGCGAGAATAAAACAAATAACCGCGGCGAGTTAAAAGCAATTATTGAGGCGTTGAATTATATTCTGGATTTTATTCATGAAACGACGGAGGGTCTCGAGAATGAAAAACTAAAAAAAACGAAAATCATTATTTATACGGACTCATCTTATTCGAAGCTAATCTTGGGAGACACGGGCGTTAAATATAGGAAGGCGGGTTACCTTGTTTCGAAGAAAAGTGGTGAAGAAGTGAAGAATGCAGATATGGTGCAAGAAATCATGGAGATTCGCGACAAGATTAGCTCGTATGGTATGGAGCTGATCGTGAAGCATGTATATGCGCATACGAATTTAGACACATTCGAAGCCAATGGAAATCGTCTTGCCGACGAATACGCAAATATCGGTGCGAATAAAACGCATTTACATGCGAACGACTGAACTATGCGTGGGGTGAAAAAAAGTGTTAGTATATTATTCACATTTGTTCGTCGGGGGGGGGGGGGCTAGGAGGGCGGGATATGCTTACACTACATTCAATACCTCTTCTGCAAATATTCTCTTTTTGTTTTGAACATTTGCAGTGTATGTTTCGATCGTATCGATGGCGATACATCCGTCGGCAGCGTCGGCGTCGGCGTCGGCGTCGTTTGTGTCGTCCTCCTCGGGTTGTGATGATGCTGTTGTCGTTGATGCTTGCGATGCTGCGTCTTCAGGTTGTTGTTGCGGGGGCTCCTGGGAAGCACGCTGCTCTACGAGTTCGGGTGTTGCACGAATACGCAGTGGCGCCATAACAAACCGAAATACCGAAACCGGTTCTGTTTGTCCGAATCGATGGCATCGCGCAATGGCCTGGTCTTCTACTGCCGGATTCCAGTCCGGGCTAACGAAATACACTTCCGAAAATTGTTGAAGATTCAGTCCTTCGCAGCATGTTTGTATTTGCAGAATAAGCACGTCGACGCATGCATCGGGTGCAAGGATTTCGCGGCGTTCGCTTTCGCTGGTTCGCCCGTCCAGGTATCGCACTACAAGAGACGGAAATGCAGTTGTGATGCGCGCCTGAATATAGTCGATTTCCCCGCGGAAATGGCAAAACACGATTTTACGTTTGCCGTTATCTTTGCGCGACAGAATAGTTCTCACGACTTTCGAGATTTTGCTGCTGTAATTCTCGTCTTCGGTGGGCGGCATTTGAGGCACGGATTTGCGGCATGCTAGGCGAGGATAAATGCACGACTGCTTTGCTTGAATCATGCGGCCAATTTTTACGGGCGAAGGTTCAGGAAACCATGCGGGGGGGTCCTGGCTCTGGTCTGTCTGGTCCGCCAGTATCGGCATATTCAAACACCCAATTCCGCTATGAAGATTTCGCGACAATATCATTTCTTCCTGCGAGTCCCATTTCACGACGATGACTTTTGTTGTCAGGGGCGGCAATGAAAGCCCGACGCTTTTTTTGGTGCGTTTGAGGACATATGTTTGAACGATTTCGCGCAGGTTGTCTTTGTTTGCATAATACGCGGCATGAAGTCCAAGAAGTGCACACAGAGCATAAAGATCGCGAATCGAGTTTTGAATCGGCGTGCCTGTCACAAACCAGCGGATGTTGGCGTTCAGCGTTTCGACGCTTTTGAAGATACGGGTATTGCGGCCGCGCACATGATGTGCTTCGTCGAAAATCACGCGGTCCCATTTGAGTGCGTAGAGGGGATGAAAGCTAGGGCGACGAATCATGTGCCCATATGTCGTAATGACGACAGGTGCTTCTGCCAACATTTCGGGAGTTATTTTACGCTTTTCTGTGCCATAGTATACGAGAGCATGGTGTCCCGCTGTTTTCAGGATTTGTTGCTCCCATTGTTTGACAAGTGCGACAGGCAGCACAATAAGCGTGCGTTTCTTGAAATTGGAAATCGTGAGACCGATCATCATGATTGTTTTTCCCAGCCCCATTTCGTCTGCGACGATTCCGCCGAGGACACATGTTTGGTCCGTAGCGGCTCTCATCTCATTTCGAAGACAGAATTGAATGCCTTCGGTTTGGTAGTCTTTGTGTTGTAATCCTGCGTGTGTCAGAAAGTCGTGAAAACGTTGAACATACTTACTTAGATCCTGTGGGGCGGGAGCAGGAGCAGGAACAATATGCGAATCAGATTGGTCTTTGGTTTTGACATTGATTCGCATATTGCGAAGGCTTGTTGTGGGGATTCTTTGCATCCTTGAAAATATATTTCGTTCTAATGTATGGGTGAGTCGGGGCTATATTCCATTTCATACGCATTTACAATTTCAATTTTCCGGCATTCAATGAAATGTAAGCAAGTAAGTAAATTTATTAAAATCTCCTAGTATCTCGTCGCGAATATTGAGTAAGTCGCTATTTTCGGGGTTTTTAAAATATGGTGCATTTGACATATTTACGAGATATTTTTTAAATATTTCAATACATTGTTTGAATTTTGTTATACTTGAATAATCGTAAAAGGGGATGTATTTCGTAGATGTAAGGTTGAAACGTTTTCCTGTTTTGCCCAACAATGTTTCCACAAATTCGTCGATACGTCCATTTAGGCTTTCATATAGTTCGTCAGTCGCTTTATGTTCCGGGTAACTAAATGTTTTCCAGTGATATATTTTAATGATATTTAGCATCTCAATAAACTTCAAGACCATTTCATTTTCGCTGTATTTGGCATTTTTGCAGCTTCCGATATTTCTTTTTATTTTTATTTTTCTTGTCGTATTTTTCATGACTATCGTGGGTTTCTATATATATTATACTTATATATTAATAAATATTTGTTGTAGTAATAAATATTTTATTGTAGTAATATAATATAGTATAAAACACACCATGATTCATAAAGTTCATATCCGGCATATAAAAAGTGTGTTGTTGTTGTTTTTTGTTGTTATTGCGTTTTCGATTATAACATATTTTTTCCTCCACGATGAAATATCCAACGCTAAAACATATGTAGACCATTTATATTTTGTAATGATGACATCGACTACTGTAGCATACGGAGATATGGTGCCTATAACACAACGTGCACGACTAATTATGTCCACATACGTGTTTGTGTTTTTATACTTGCTAATTTACACAAACTTTATCAATGTCGATTGATTTTTGATTTTCAATTTTCGGGCTTTTATTATTATTATCGTTGCCGGAAAATTGAAATGAAATGGAGCGATAAAATAGAATGCAGTGAAATCAAAAACATCAACGTCAAATGTCGTCCTCGTCCTCGTCTCAGTCTGCTCCTACTCGTCGTTCTTCTGCGTCTACTACTTCCTACACCTGCGGAATCCCAGGTTCTCAGGTGACTATCAGTATCAACAAGAACGGGGAACGTTCTCTCATGCTATTTCGTGGTCCGAACCCAAATTCCAAGACTTCTTCCAGTGTTCCCGCTCCTGCTCCTGTTCCTGAACGCAAATTTCCTGATGGGTGGGTCGGTCCCGCCAATACACCATTCTGCAAGGTTTGCTACGATGCTGGTCTTCCTGTCGCCGACTACACCAACCACTTCGTGAAAGACCAACCCGGCCCTGCCGGAAAAGTCGTGTGCCCTACACTTCTGGCGCAGAAATGTTTCATGTGTGGTGTTGCTGGACACACTTCAAGCTACTGCCCCGAAGAAGCGCGTCGCGAGGCGGAGCGCAAAGAACGCGAGCGTGAAGCTCGACGCACCAGTGAATGGAAGGTTGTCGGGGGTGGTGGCGGTGGTCTCGGTGCAAAGTTGTCTGCTCCGCCTACTCCTGCTGCTGCTTCTGTCGCCGGGGTTGTTGCTCCCGCCGCCGCTTCTCGCAATTCGTTTGGTCTTCTCGCGGTTGACTCGGGTGATGAATCCGAGCGTGAACGTGAAGAAGCGGAAGTCCGAAATACGCCCGCTGGTATTCCCAAACCTGTTCTCAAGGAACGTCCTGTATTGACTGGCCCACCTCCCGCTATCGAGCCTGCCAAGCCGCTCACCTGGGCTCAACGTGCCGCCGCTGCCGCGACCAAAACGCCGTCGTCGTCGTCGTCGGCGGCCTCCTCCATTCAATCGTCTCCTCTCGTCGATACGCGATTCCAGCTGCATCATACATTGTGTCACAACATCCCGGTGAGTCAGCGCGGATCTTCCGCCAAGAAAGCCGCCACCACCACCCCCGCCGCAAATCATCGCGAGAATGCCGCTGCAGTTGCGCGCGAATGTTCGAACAAGCGAAAGCAGGAATCGATTACTATCCCCGCCTAAATGGGGTGCTGCTGGTGTGAAGTAATATCAGGTAAGTTGCGCGCGCTATATGCTATGTTGTGTGTATGTTCTAACACTTTTTTCTTACGTTTTTATTATGTTTTTATTACTATTTTTTTCTAAATAGTAACAAAATAATAACGCTCCCCACCGGGCTCGAACCGATGACCTCGTGGTTAACAGCCACGCGCTCTACCTACTGAGCTAGAGAAGCCTTAACTAAAAAATGTATTCCTACGCCCACCCCTGGAGGGACTTGAACCCTCGACCCTGGGATTAGAAGTCCCATGCGCTATCCAACTGCGCTACAGGGGCGCAATATACTATCTTCATATATTATTATTTTGGTTTTTTAACGCATTATGGTTTTATTGGGATTAGGTTGCGCTTCTAACCAGATTCGAACTGGTGTTATTGGATTCAAAGTCCAATGTGCTAACCACTACACTATAGAAGCATTGATAATCGATCATATTTAAATTTTTACCAATTTATTTTAAGACTCAAAGCATTAGGACTGAGTGTATTTTTCCAATTTCCTTTTATTGCTTGATGCGATATCTGATATCTATTTCGTTTTTCCCTTGCAGTTCCTTTTTCTACATCCCCTCGCTTTTCCTGAATGCTATAAATAATATAGTCTTTATATCCATACGCTCCAAAGTGGACTCCGTCATAGTCCAGCTTTTTGTCACGTTTATCAGAAAATTTTAGCTTGCCTGGATTTAGACCCGCATTTTTGGCTCGTTGTTTTGCTTGTTTCATATATTGCGCGGGTGTTATATTAAGACTTTCTAATTGTTTTACAAATGACGACATTGATATATTTATACAAACAAATTATTTTTACAAAATACTACTATATTCGCTCTAGCTTTAGACTAGGACTCTCACCCCGATATTAATTGGAACTATTTCTTTAAGTTTGTTTTTGGATTATTTCATTATTTAATTATAAAGTAAATATATATCCATACATATAGTTTTATATATACATTACACATGTCTACAACACGTAAAGCACCATCACAGAGTGCTACATTATTTAAAAAAGGGACGACTAAGAAAGGCAACGATGGGAATCAGTGGGTAATAGTAGCAGACGCACGAGGAGTGCAGCGTTGGCAAAAACTGCAAGGGGCGAAGACGAAGACACGTCGTGTAGGTCGCATAGTTGAACTTGGAACAGATGATGCGTATGGGGAGAATATTTGGGGCAAGAATAAACCATTAGAAGATTTTTGGCGAAGTTTAGCCTCCGGCAAAAAAGTCGTATTAATTCAAAAAACAGGCGGGCATAAAATGTTCACGATGCCTACGGGCAAAGTGGCGGCGCTAAAAATATTCAATACATTTGATGATGACCCGAATATCGTCGCAGTTCTTTCATCAAATCTATCGCAGGATGCGTATGAAGTGTTTTTGTATCCAAAAGCGAAAGATAAATCGGTAGAACACGTTATCAAAAACTACAAGAAATATTTCAAATCCATTGGGCCTATGCCTGCGGACCTTGTTGAAAAAGGCGTTCCTGCACAAGTGAAAGTGTTATATCCTGCGTAGGATTGGCTGGGCGGTGGGGGGGGGGGGTGTTTTTTAGGATTTATAAATAAATGATTTTATTATTATATGTTGATAATATATAATTATAGTTAAAATGGAGGAACTACAACCTGAAACGAAAGTTACCTTAAACGTTAATGGAGTGACCGATAACAATAAACCCACATTCCAATTTAAATCTAGAATTGGTCAATTACATGAGATGATAACTGGATCTCCTGATAATTCTGATTATAGAATACCAACTGGGAAAATAATAAGTTATCAACGGGATAATGGTATGTATAATGTCATGTGGGAAAACGCCATCGCATCCAGAGCTAATAAACCTAATACATATTTAATGTATCCGAATGAACTAATTACTGGTACTCTAGCAGATGTTGAATATGGACCTTCTCCTCTTCATGGATCAGGCGGTGGTAAAAGAGCACGCAAAACTCGCAAATCTAGAAAAGTTCGCAAGTATCGCAAATCTCGTAAAGTGCGCAAGTCTCGCAAAGCGCGTAAGTCTCGTCGTCGTGCACGTCGGTGAATTTAGAGTTAAGTGTTGGAATGAAAATTTATAATAACTTTTAGAGTTATTATAAATATATATTTATAATATATATTTATAATTTACATTCAAGCATGGGGGATTTTTATGATGATACAAATAATCCGTTACTTAAACTTCAACGAAAGAGAAGATTGGACGATGCTAAAAATTTTTTTCGAAACCTAGGTAAACAAGGTGAAGCACATGAATTTTTAAGTAATCCAAAGTTGACTACTGGAGCTATAGTGAAACTAAATTTTGAAAATTTAAGTCAAAATCAAAAACTGAGATTTTCCGATAACAATATAGGAGAAAATTCGATTGGAATTGTACTAGGTAAACGTCATGATTATGGAGGTAAATATGAGGTTTTATGGGAAAAGTGGCCGGATTTACCATCCCTAGAAAAGAAGGAAGCGCAGGATGTTAGTTACATGGGCATTAATCACGCCTATGATATGCAACCTGATGAAATTACACCAACACGACAATTCATCACACATGATGAATTAGAAAATGCAACAAGAATGGATGGGCCTAGGGAATCGCCTGCTGCTAGACTTTACTATGTGTCATTGCTTGAAAAGCTTAAGACACGACGCTCCAATTTTGACGAAACTATGAGTGTTTTCAGTGGTCCAAGGGGTGGTAAAAGAGGTCGCAAGTCTCGCAAATACAGAAAAGTGCGCAAATCCAGAAAAGTTCGCAAATCTCGCAAAGCGCGTAAGTCTCGTCGTCGTGCACGTCGGTGAATTTAGCATTAAATGTTGTTTTGGATTGTCTTGGAATGAAAATTAATAATAACTTTTGGAGTTATTATTAATATAAAGATATGCACCAAGCAGGGTTTGAACCTGCGCATCCTGAGATAGTAAGTGAAAGGGTTTATCCATGAATGTGGTTATATTAGATAATAATAAAATTGATATAATATTTTTGTTTTGTATTTATAACATATCACAGCAATGGCGTATATATATCGTATACTCAATAAAATTACAAAAAAATGTTACATCGGTGAAACAAAATGCAAGGATGTTGTTTGGAGATGGAATCAACATAAGCAAAAAATAGAAATAAATAAAGGTTGTCCTGCTTTGAGAGATGCTGTTA
>Ga0164293_10000430_pt1 | contig 33038 bp, 38 predicted proteins | sample GEODES118metaG_FD_111487 | JGI IMG/M metagenome (GOLD analysis project Ga0164293, IMG submission 111487) | Eutrophic lake water microbial communities from Lake Mendota, Wisconsin, USA - GEODES118 metaG | ecosystem: Environmental > Aquatic > Freshwater > Lake | place: USA: Lake Mendota...
ACAAGTTTTTCGAAAAAAAATTTACTTTTCTTTTTTTTTCCTAACCTACAACTTCTAACAGCTTTTGCGGAGGGCAAAGATAACTATCTTTTGCCTTTATATCCAAATCTTTTTATCAATTTTATATCCTCATTATATATCTATGAACGTAGCCCTGATTGAGGGTGCAAAAGTAACCCTCTTTTACCAATTTCCAAATCTTTTTTAACCTATTTTTTTTTCTTTTTCGCAACTAGCTGATAGCTTATGCTTTGTGAGAAAAAGTTTTTAAAAAAATGTAGTTTAAACACTTCTTTGCTAATTTTAAATAGAAAAACGAATTAAAATCTGATATTCGCCCTTTTTTAAACCACAACTCCCCTAGCCCGGATTGCAGTGGAAAGCCCGGAACTAAAAAAAATAATTTTTCTTGACAAAAAAGAGCGACTCACAGAAGCTCCTTTTTGGTCTTAGAAAAATAGTTTTTTTGTGAGGACTTGGAATGAAAAGCCGGAAGAGCTGCTTAAAATTTAACTACTATAATAGGTGTAAGATTATTTTAATCGGACACTCCATTCAAAATCCATTTCTGAAACTTGTTCTCCTTTTTCATTAGTCCCAATCGATTTCATCCAAAAGGTTTGACCTTCACCGGTTTCAATAGTTTTTTGAATAGCTTGTTCTATCAAATTTCCGTCATTGCAGACAAAAGTTATTCTTCCGGTAGCTTTTTTGGAAAAATTACCCTTATTATTAGCGACTAACATGGAAATTTTTTGGCCACTTTTCTTAATCTGAAACATTACCAACGCACCGGTTGTGAGTTCGGCAGCCATGGCTTGCACAGCAAAATACATTGAATTAAACGGATTTTGATTCATCCATCGGTGCTTCACCGTCACAACACATTGATTAGCCACTATCGATTTTACGCGTACACCGCACCAATAAGCTGAGGGTAATTTGAAAAATAAAAATTTGTTGAGATTTCCGGTGGTAAACTCCATGATTGCTTATTTTTTTGTAAAAATAGAATTAATTTATGAAATATCAATTTGTTAAAAAAATGTTAAATAATAGTACTATGCGTAACAAAATACCTTCTTTTAGATATATATTTGCATAGAATATTATTATATACTTTTTATTATGACAACACAAAACGAAAAAACAACCGCTGCACTACTACATGTAAGTGCATTTGCAAAGTATCTTATTCCATTTGCCGGAATAGTTGTTCCACTGATTATATGGCAAACCAAAAAGCATCAATCTGAATATGTTGATGCCAATGGTAAATCAGTTATTAATTTTCATCTCAGTATATTAGTGTATAGTATCGTTTTGGCAATTATTCTAGGCATCTTTTTTTTGAATTCAATTATCCAACTCGTTCAAATTGAAAGTGCAGGAGGAGAAGTTTTTCCTGTCGAATTAATTTCAACAGTTATTATTGGAGCAATAGTATTAGGATTATGGACCATCACAGAATTCATTCTAATCATACTTGGTTCTGTAAAAGCAAATGAAGGAACCGTTTACAAATATCCCTTTACAATAAATTTTATTAAATAAAAGTTTCAATCATCAAAATCAATCAAAAAACGAATTGTTAATCAAAAAATCACAACATGAATTATGAATATTGAAAACACAAAAGCACAGATGCGAAAAGGTGTTTTAGAGTTTTGTATACTTTCTGTCTTGAAAGAAAAAGAAGCTTATACCTCTGAAATTTTAGACACCTTAAAAAACGCAAAATTACTCGTGGTTGAGGGAACAGTTTATCCTCTTTTAACCCGATTGAAAAACGACGGATTACTCAACTATCGTTGGGAAGAATCAACTTCGGGGCCTCCAAGAAAGTATTATGGATTAACCGAAATAGGAAAACAATTTTTAACAGAACTGAACAGCACTTGGGGCGAATTATCCTCAGCTGTTAACACCATAACCAATCAAAACTAATAGTCATGAACAAAACAGTAAATATAAATTTAGGAGGTCTATTCTTTCACATCGATGAAGACGCCTTTCAAAAATTAAATCGCTATTTCGATGCTATTAAGCGTTCTCTTTCAAATTCATCCGGGCAGGAAGAAATTATGAAGGATATAGAAATGCGTATATCAGAAATCTTTTCTCAAAATAAAGAGACTGACAAACATGTCATCAACTTAAAAGATGTAGATTCCATGATAGCCGTTATGGGACAACCGGAGGATTACAGAATTGAAGAAGAAGGAGAACCAACTCAAAAAAACTTCAATAATTCATCCAAAACATCAAAAAAATTGTATCGCGATATAGACAAAAACTTACTAGGAGGAGTTTCTGCCGGATTAGGACATTACTTTGGAATTGATTCTTTATGGATTCGATTAGCTTTCGTATTGATTGTAATAGCCGGAGTTGGGTTTCCAGTTTTTCTTTACATCTTACTTTGGGTATTAATTCCGAAAGCACAAACCACTACAGAAAAGTTAGAAATGACAGGTGAGCCGGTTAACTTGAGTAATATCGAAAAAAAAGTTCGTGAAGAATTTGCAGCCTTTTCAGATAAAGTAGAAAACGCTGATTATGAAAAAATGGGTAATCAAGCAAAATCCGGAGCTGAAAAAGTTGGTTCTGCAATTGGCGAAATATTCATGACTATATTCAGCATTTTTGCCAAGTTTATTGGTGCTATCCTATTAATTTTTTCCATTTTTGTTTTGGGAGGAATTCTGATTGGAGGTTTCACCTTTGGTTCTACAACTTTTGTTGACATGCCTTGGCAAAGTTATTATGATGCTGTCATTGTGAGCGAATTCCCTATTTGGTTAGTAGTCCTTTTAAGCATTTTAGCAATAGGCATTCCGTTTTTCTTCCTTTTAATATTAGGATTGAAATTATTGATAACAAACATGAGATCTATTGGCAATGTTGCAAAATACACTTTGTTAGCTTTGTGGTTAATTGCCGTTGGGATTTTAATTTCTTTTGGGATAAAACAAGCAACTGAAGTAGCTTATAGTGGCAAAGTTGTTCAAAAAGAAGTGTTAGCATTCAATCCATCTGATACTTTAGACATCCAATTTAAATATAATGATTACTATGCTAAAGAATTCAGAAACAATGATTTTGAAGTCACACAAGATGAAAATGGTAACGAAATCATTTATTCCAACGATATCAGCATAGAATTTATGCACACTGATGAAGCTCAGCCTTATTTACAAATAGAGCGACGTTCTGAAGGAAACTCAATGAGTGAAGCTAAAAAAAGAGCGGAAAAAATCAATTACGGATTTAAATTTGAGGGAAATAAATTAATTCTGGACAATTATTTTGTTACTGATTTTAAAAGTAAATACCGAAACCAAGAAGTAGAATTGTTTTTATATTTACCAAAAGGTACAATAGTAAGACCAGACGCTAGTTTGCAAGATTATGATGAATCCAACAATACCTTTTTCAATTTACATTATAGTGACGAAAATTATATCTATAAGGTTGAACAACAAAAAATATTTTGTTTAAATTGTCCTATTGAGGAAAATGAATATAATGATATCTCGAATGATACAATTCCAAATACTTCTTCTACTTCTGTAACAATTGACAAAAACGGAATACAAATTAAGGAAGAAGATAAAGCGGAAGAAAAGCGAGATTTCAAAGGCTTAAAAATTAATGAAGACGGAATAATCATAAAAACTAATTAATCATGATTAAATTAATCGTATACATTACAAAAATTATTGTTGCAATTTTAGTAGCATTAGTAGTAGCCTCTTGCCAATTTTCTTTCGATTTAGGCGATAGCATCAAAGGAAGCGGAAATGTAATTTCAGAAAACCGACCTGTAAATGCTGACTTTACAAGTATTGAAGTGAGTAGAGGAATCGATGTCATCGTAGCTCAAAGCAACATAAAATCAATTGAAGTTAAAGCAGATGATAATATAATTGAACACATCTCAACTGATATTAATAATTCCGTTTTAACTATTACGTTAGACAAAAGTGTAAAAAATTTAAGTTCAAAAAAAGTTTATGTTTCATTACCTAACATCGAATCCCTCAGATCAACGAGCGGTAGTTCGATAAGCAGTAAAAACATATTAGTAGTAAAATCGATAGATGTGAAATCAAGTAGTGGCAGTGAAATCAATATTGATGTTGAAGCGGAAAAAATCATCTGCGAAAGCAGTAGTGGCAGTGAAATTAGTGTAGAAGGTAAAGCTATAAAATTAGAAGCATCTTCTTCAAGCGGAAGTGAAATTGAAGCTCAAAATTTATTAGTAAATGATATTATCGCTAATTCGTCCAGTGGAAGTTCAATAGAATTACATCCAATAATAAGTTTGAGTGCTAAAGCTTCAAGTGGCAGTGATATTGTTTATTTTAACAATCCAAAGTCATTAATAAAAAAATCTTCTTCAGCTGGCTCAATAAAATCAAATTGATCCATAACAACTTTAATTTGATAGGTAAATACATATCTTAACAAACATCCCACCTTAAAATCGGGATGTTTTTTTTACATTTGTTCCATAAACAATTTCGAAAATGAAAAATACCATTATCCTACTCACTGTTATTTTATTTTCCACTGTTGCATGGAGTCAGAAAAAAGAAAAAATAAAAGCCTCTAAAATTGTCACTGTTTCACAAAAGGAAATTGGCAATTTTGACAGTTTAGAAATTCTTGACAATATTGATGTTTTTTTAGTAAAAGGAAATTCATGTGCAATTGAAATTGAAGCCGACGACAATACACATGAAATTATTGATTTCAAATTAAGTGGCAGTACTTTAAGAATTGGGCTGACTCATGATATAACAGGAGCAAAAAAAACAAGTGTCCGAGTAACGTATACTGATAGTTTTAAAATGTTAGTTGCCAAAGGCGAAGCTGACGTAACAGCACTTGCAGAAGTAAAACTAGATGATATAACTTTTAAATGTTATGATGAATCGCGTTTGTTTTTAAATGCAAACTGTAAAAATTTCACTTTAATTGCTAACGACAAATCTAAAGTTGAAATTAATTTAAAATCTGAAGATACCGTTTTAGAATTAAGTAAAAACGCCTATGTTAAGGGACTAATAAGCACGCTTAAACTAAAATGTGATATGTATCAGAAATCAATCGCAATAATTGAAGGCGATGTAGATGATTTTAAATTAAGAATGGATAACTATTCCAATTTTACAGGTAAAAATCTAACTTCTAAAACGGCTTCTTTAATTGTTGAAGCTAATTCTAAAAACAGTATTCTAGTAACAACTAAACTTGTTTTAGAAGCCTCCGGCAAATCAGAAACTCATTTTTATGGCGAAGGAAAAGTTGAATTGAAAAAATTTGATGAAGAAGCTACTTTATTCAAAAAACTATTGAAATAAGGCCAATAATTTTTTGGTTAAACAAATTAAAAAAACCACTTAAATAACAAAAAAAATCCTTTTCAATTGGAAAGGATTTTTTTTTAGTCGGGGTGGCAGGATTCGAACCTGCGGCCTCCTGCTCCCAAAGCAGGCGCGATAACCGGGCTACGCTACACCCCGAAAAGCAAATTTCAAAATCGGGATAATTTAAAATCATATTCCTTATTTGAGGTTGCAAATATAAAACAAATAAAATGTTTTACAAATCAAAACTCAAAAGAAAATTTCAATTTTTTTATTTATTAAAACTAATCAACAATTAAGAATTATTTTTCTATTAAAACTTACCTTTGTACTTCTAAATTGAAAAAAATTAAGTCATGTCAAATACGATAGAAAAAGTAAAATGTTTAATTATAGGATCTGGCCCTGCAGGATATACTGCTGCTATTTATGCCGCCAGAGCAAGTATGCAACCCGTATTATATCAAGGAACTCAACCTGGTGGTCAATTAACAACCACTAATGAAGTTGAAAATTTTCCAGGTTATCCTAATGGAGTTACCGGTCCGGAAATGATGATTCAACTTCAGGCTCAAGCCAAAAGATTCAATACCGACATTAGAGATGGTTGGGCGACAAAAATTGATTTTACTGGACCTATTCATAAAGTTTGGATAAATGACACCATAGAATTACATTGTGAAACGGTCATTATTTCGACAGGTGCATCAGCAAAATATTTAGGTTTGCCTTCAGAACAACATTATTTGAAATTAGGGGGCGGTGTTTCCGCTTGTGCCGTTTGTGATGGTTTTTTCTACCGAAATCAAGAAGTTGTGATTGTAGGTGCCGGTGATTCAGCTTGTGAAGAGGCACATTACCTTTCTAAAATGTGTAAAAAAGTAACCATGTTAGTGCGAAGTGAAAAGTTCAGAGCTTCTAAAATCATGGAAGCCAGAGTTAGAAAAACTGAAAATATAGAAATTTTATTAAATACTGAAACCATAGAAGTTAAGGGAGACGGACAAGTGGTTAGTTCAGTCTTAGTAAAAGAAAGAACAAGTGGCGTTGAAACTGAAATTCCGGCTACCGGATTCTTTGTTGCCATTGGACATGAACCTAATACCGCAATCTTTAAAGATTTTATTGCATTAGATGAAACAGGATATATCAAAAATATTCCCGGCACATCTAAAACTAATGTCCCCGGAGTTTTTGTGGCCGGTGATGCCGCTGATCATGTTTACCGACAAGCAATAACTGCAGCCGGTACAGGTTGTATGGCAGCTTTGGATGCAGAAAGATATTTAGCATCAAAAGAATAATCATAACAAATGAATAAAATTATCCCGACTTGTTCGGGATTTTTTATTTGTAAATTTTCCTTAAAGAAATAATTTATATCCTTCCATTTCACATTTCTTTAAAATCAATTCTGTTTTTTAAATATTCTGTTTTTTTAAAACGTTTTCGTTAGTAACTCCTTAAAAAAAGATTTGCATTACTAATTCTAAGTAGTTAAATTTTCCTAAATTTGTAGGGAATAAAATAATAAATAAATTATGCTGATTATTGGAATTGCAGGAGGTACCGGGAGTGGAAAAACAACTGTTGTTCATCAAATCATGAATGAACTTCCTGACACCGAGGTTGGAGTAATTTCTCAAGACTCCTATTATAAAGAAACACATAATTTAAGCTACGAAGAACGAACAAAAATTAATTTTGATCATCCCAGAGCCATCGATTTCGAATTATTGGTTAACCATTTAAAAGAACTTAAAGCGGGTAATATAATTGAACAACCAGTTTATTCTTTTGTCACGCATAATCGAACAGATGACACTATTATTACTCATCCCAGAAAAGTAATTATTGTTGAAGGTATTTTAATTCTGTCTTATCCGGAACTTCGTGATATGTTCGACATTAAAATATATGTTCATGCTGATTCTGATGAACGATTAATTCGAAGATTAAAACGTGATATTGCAGAACGAGGACGTGACATGAATGAGGTTATAAATCGCTATCAAACCACGTTAAAACCAATGCACGAACAGTTCATTGAACCAACCAAAGCCTTTGCAGATATTATAATTCCGAACGACAAATACAATACAGTTGCCATCGATGTGGTTCGAGCCGTAATTAACCAACGAATATTATAAATATGAACTTTATCCAACGCTATAAGGAAAAACACCAATGGTTCAAATATGTCGGAAACCGATATGTTTTAGTGCTGGTTTTTTTCGCTTTTTGGATGCTTTTCCTTGATAACTATTCTTATATTGAACATCGCGTTTTAAATAAAGAATTGGATGAACTTGAAACCAATAAAAAATACTACCAAGACGAAATTAAAAAAGACTGTCTTGATATAAAACGATTAAACAATCCTGATCAAATTGAAAAATATGCTCGCGAAAAGTATTACATGAAACGCGACAGCGAAGATATTTATATCATCGAATTTGAAGAGGATTTGTTAGAAGAAGAAAAAAATAAATCTCTATAAACGATGTCTAAGCATCTATTCAACGAATTTGAACCTGTTTCATCCAAACAATGGAAACAGCAAATTCAGTATGAACTCAAAGGGGCTGATTATAACGAAACTTTAGCTTGGGAAAGTCCGGAAGGTATTAAAGTAAAACCTTTTTACCACGCCGATGAAAATCAGTTAAAATTCGAATCACCAATTTCAAACGGATTTAAAATTATTCAAAACATTTATGTTTATGATATTTCAAAGTCTAATGAAAGAGCAGTAGAAACGATTAATAGAGGAGCAGAATCAATTCGGTTTACGCTTGAATCTGACACTGCTTCTTTAGAAAAACTGATGGAAAATCTTCCGAAGGAAAACATCATCTATTATTTTAATGTGTTATTTCTGTCGGCTGATTTTATCAACAAAGCCGCCTCTTTTGCCTCTCAAAACAACTACAAAATCATTGTTTTACAAGATGCTATAGGACAATTATCAAAGGACGGAAATTGGTTTGAATCTTTAGAAAAAGATTTTAACCAACTGCAATCTGCAGCAGCGTTAAATTTTCCGTTCCTGAGTTGTAAAATTGATTTATATCAAAATGCAGGAGCAAATATCATTCAACAATTGGGTTATGCCATGGCTCATGTGAATGAATATTTCAATCGAATTGAGGGAATTTCAACACCAATAACTTTTGAAGTTTCTGTTGGAACCAATTATTTTTTCGAAATAGCAAAATTACGTGCCTTGCGATTACTTTTTGATTCGTTAGCAAAAGAATATCAGTATACCTTTGATTGTCATATCATTGTCACTCCTACCAAACGCAACAAAACTTTATTCGATTATAATGTGAATATGCTTCGTACTACTACAGAATGTATGAGTGCTATTTTGGGAGGTGCCGATGGGATTTCTAATTTGGCTTATGATGCTCTTTATCACAAAGACAATGAATTCGGGGATAGAATTTCCAGAAACCAATTATTGGTTCTAAAGCATGAAAGTTATTTTAATCAAGTGCACAACCCCGCAGACGGAGCTTATTATATTGAATCTTTAACCGAGCAATTAGCTGAAAAAGCTTTGGATTTATTTAAAGATATTGAAGCAAACGGCGGTTTAATTACACAATTAATAGTAGGAACAATTCAACGGAAAATCAACGAAAGTGCTCAAAAAGAACAAGACTTATTTGATTCCGGAAAAGAAGTTTTGTTGGGAACCAATAAATATCCGAACAAAAATGATAAAATGGCAAAAGAATTAGAACTTTTTCCTTTTGTAAAAACGAACGCCCGAAAAACGTTGATAACGCCGATTATTGAAAAACGTTTAGCCGAAAAAACAGAACAAGAAAGATTATCCTTAGAAGCATAATTAGATAAATTAACATAACGGTTTCAATAGAATTTATAAAATGAAACGAAAAAATATACAACAGTTAACCTTGAAAAGTGCAGTAAAAAAAGCTTATACTAGTTCTGTTGCTCCTTTCAGCACAGCTGAACACATTGAATTAAAACCATCTTATCATAAATCTGACGTTGAAAAATTAGAACATTTAGGTTTTGCTGCCGGATTTGCTCCTAACCTAAGAGGTCCTTATGCAACGATGTATGTTCGCAGACCGTGGACCATTCGTCAATATGCCGGATTTTCTACCGCCGAAGAAAGTAATGCTTTTTACAGAAGAAATTTAGCAGCCGGTCAAAAAGGACTTTCAGTAGCGTTTGATTTAGCCACACACCGAGGATATGATTCCGATCATGAACGTGTGGTTGGTGATGTTGGAAAAGCCGGTGTCGCCATTGATTCAGTGGAAGATATGAAGATTTTGTTTGACCAAATTCCGTTAAACGAAATGTCGGTTTCCATGACAATGAACGGAGCGGTTTTACCAATTATGGCTTTTTATATTGTTGCTGCCGAAGAACAAGGTGTGGCTCCAAATTTACTTTCGGGAACGATTCAGAATGATATTTTGAAAGAGTTTATGGTGCGAAATACGTACATCTACCCACCTACTCCTTCGATGAAAATTATTGCCGATATTTTTGAATATACGAGCAAAAACATGCCAAAATTCAATTCGATTTCGATTTCCGGTTATCACATGCAGGAAGCCGGAGCCACCGCAGATATTGAATTAGCATACACATTAGCAGATGGTTTGGAATACATCAGAACTGGATTGGCAGCCGGCATGGATATTGACACTTTCGCTCCTCGCCTTTCGTTTTTCTGGGCAATTGGCATGAATCATTTTATGGAAATTGCCAAAATGCGTGCAGGTCGAATGTTATGGGCAAAATTACTCAAACAATTCAATCCGATAGATGAAAAATCATTGGCTTTGCGAACCCATTGTCAAACATCAGGTTGGAGCTTAACGGAGCAAGATCCATTTAATAATGTGGCCAGAACTTGTATTGAAGCAGCCGCAGCCGCCTTTGGAGGAACACAATCTTTACACACCAATGCATTGGATGAAGCCATTGCTTTACCAACAGATTTTTCAGCTCGAATTGCTCGAAATACACAAATCTTTTTGCAAGAAGAAACTAAAATTTGTAAAACGGTTGATCCTTGGGCAGGAAGTTATTATGTAGAAAGTTTAACTAACGAAATTGCTGAAAAAGCGTGGTCTTTAATTGAAGAAGTAGAAGAATTAGGTGGTATGACAAAAGCCATTGAAGCCGGAATTCCGAAATTGCGAATTGAAGAAGCCTCTGCCAGAAAACAAGCCAGAATTGACAGTGGTCAGGATATTATTGTGGGTGTTAATAAATATCGTTTAGAAAAAGAAGACCCATTGATGATTTTAGATGTTGATAACCAAATGGTTCGCAAGCAGCAATTGGAACGATTGGCTCAAATAAAAGCGTCTCGTGATACGGAAAAAGTAAAAGCCAGTTTGGCAAAATTGACGAAAGCTGCAAAAGCTGGAATGGAAAATTCAAAAGATTCTGATAGCCATCAGAATAAAAATTTATTATCTTTAGCCGTTGAAGCAGCTAGAAACAGAGCTACTTTAGGCGAAATCAGCGATGCTTTAGAAGAAGTTTTCAGCAGATATAAAGCACAAATCAGAACATTTAGTGGCGTGTATAGTAAAGAAATTAAAAATGATGTAAGTTTCGAAAAAGCGAAACAATTAGCCGATGCCTTTGCTAAGAAAGAAGGTCGTCGTCCCCGCATTATGATTGCGAAAATGGGGCAAGACGGTCATGATCGCGGAGCAAAAGTTGTTGCAACGGGTTACGCCGATGTTGGATTTGATGTGGATATTGGTCCGTTATTCCAAACACCTGCCGAAGCGGCCAAACAAGCCGTTGAAAACGACGTGCACATTTTAGGTGTTTCCTCTCTGGCTGCCGGACACAAAACATTGGTTCCACAAGTAATTGAAGAACTTAAAAAATACGGTCGTGAAGACATTATGGTCATAGTAGGTGGTGTGATACCTCATCAAGATTACCAATTTTTGTTTGATGCCGGAGCGGTTGCCGTTTTTGGCCCCGGAACTAAGATTAGTGAAGCGGCGATTAGTATTTTGAAGGTTTTATTGGAAGATTAATAGTTGAAATTACATAATTCAAAAACACTGACTTAGAGGTTGGTGTTTTTTTGTTTAAAAATTTCGCATTCCAAACCAATCAAAAAATTCCCTAACTTTGTAACACAACTCAAAAGCGATGACAACAATCACCATCAAAATAAACGAGCGTACAAAAGCGGGCAAAACGTTAAAGAATTTGATTGAGTTATTTTCGAAAGAAAATAAGGATATTGAAATCATTTCTGATAATGCAAGTCCGTATGATTCAGAATTTGTAAAAAAAATCAAAAAAGCTGAAACGCAAAAAGGTGTAGAAATAGATCCTAAAAATGTATGGGAAAGTTTAGGATTGAAATAAAACCGGAAGCTCAAAAGGATTTAGAAAAACACTTCAAGTCCGGTGATAAGGCTAGTATTAAAAAAATTGAAAGAATCTTAGTGGAACTTTCCGAAAATCCGTTTGAAGGAATTGGTCAACCGGAACCTTTAAAACATGAGCTCAGCGGTTATTGGTCTAGAAGAATAAATCAAAAAGACAGAATTATATATCGAGTTGATGAAGAAATTGTTACTGTAATAATTCTTTCTGCATTGGGTCATTATGGAAAAAAGTAGCGGCTTAAAAACTTAATAATTTTAAGTTTATTTCACTATTTTTATCAAAAAAACAAAATGCTCACCCTTTCCTTCACCCCATTCCCAGTTCTCGAATCCAATCGTTTGCTGTTACGAGCAGTTAAACCTGAAGATGTGAACGAAGTTTTTGAATTGAGAAGCGATCCGGAAACGATGAAATTCATTCCACGTCCGCTGCTCACTTCAACGGAAGAAGCTATGACACATATTGAAATGATTACCAAAAAAATTGCGGAAAATGAAGGAATCAATTGGGCAATCACTTTAAAAGGAAATCCAAAATTACTCGGTGTTATTGGTCATTATCGCATTCAACCTGAAAATTATCGCTCAGAAATTGGATATATGTTGTTGCCCGAATACCAAGGTCAAGGAATTGTAAGTGAAGCTATTAATATGGCTTTAGAGTATGGTTTCAATGTGCTAAATTTTCATTCAGTAGAAGCGGTAGTGGACCCGGAAAATCATGTTTCTGCAAAAGTCTTAGAGAAAAATGGATTTGTAAAAGAAGCCCATTTTTTAGAAAACGAATATTGGGACGGCAAGTTTTGGGATTCAGCGGTCTATTCGCTTTTAAAACGAGATTTTGTTAAGAAATAAGCTTTTTAACTCAATTAGTTTTAAAACATTTCTATTTTTACAGTATGTCTAAACTTCCACATTTGCAAACTACCATTTTCACTGTCATGTCTAAAATGGCGGCTGATTATCAAGCCATCAATCTCTCGCAAGGTTTTCCGAATTTCCCGATTGATGTGCGAATGACGGAAATTGTAGCTCGATTGGCCAAAACCGACATTCATCAATATGCACCGATGACTGGTTATCCGCCGTTGTTGGAAAAAATTGCTCAACTGACTTTGGATCATTATCAACGAAAAGTGAATCCGTCAACCGAAATTTTAGTCACCGCCGGAGCAACCGAAGCGATTTTTGCCTCTATTCAAGCTTTTGTGCAGCAGCAAGACGAAGTCATCATTCTGGATCCGAGTTATGATTGTTATGAAATGCCAATCATTTTGAGTAATGCAAAACCCATTCGGATTGCGTTAAAAGAAGATTATTCACCCGATTTTGAATCAATTAAGAATCATTTATCGACGAAAACTAGAATGCTGATTTTAAATAATCCACACAATCCATCGGGAAAAATTTGGACAGAAAATGATTTCATTCAGCTCGAAAAAATTATTGAAAATTATCCTGATTTATTGATTTTATCGGATGAAGTGTATGAATTTATTACGTTTGAAAACAAACACATTTCCATCAACACCAGAGAAAAACTAAAAGACCGAAGTTTGATTGTTTCCTCCTTCGGAAAAACACTTCACTTAACCGGATGGAAAATTGGCTATTTGATTGCTCCTGAAAATCTTTTGAAAGAAGTCAAAAAAGTGCATCAATATTTGGTTTTTAGCGTCAACAGTTTGGCACAAGCTTCCATCAACGAATACCTTGCGATTTTTGATGTTTCAGAAGTAGCGTCATTGTACCGACAAAAAAGAGATTTCTTTCAAAACATTTTAAAAGAAACCACTTTTGAATTATTACCCTGTGAAGGAACTTATTTTCAAGTTGCTTCTTACAAAGGCATTTCAACTGAATCTGATTTGGATTTCACTAAACGATTAGTAACTGAATTTGGTGTTTCAACCATTCCACTATCCATTTTTTATGGTGATAATACCGATTTAAAACGCATTCGCTTTTGTTTTGCCAAAGATGATGAAACACTCACAAAAGCAGCAGAACGATTGCATAAATTAAAATAAAAACGTTACATAAACTATAAATTACTTTCAGAATTATAGCTATTTTATATCTTTACAAAAACCAACTATTTATGAATTTTTCAGCAAAAATGTTACGTGATAATGCCCTTGAAGGCAAAGTAATTGTCGTAACCGGTGGCGGTAGCGGACTCGGAAAAGCGATGACCAAATATTTTTTGGAATTGGGAGCAAAAGTAGCGATCACCTCTAGAGATTTAGAAAAACTAAAAACCACAGCCGCCGAACTAGAAAAAGAAACCGGAAGTGTTTGTTTGCCTTTACAATGCGACGTTCGTCATTATGACCAGGTCGAAGCAATGCTGGCAGACGTTTTAAAAAATTTCGGTAAAGTTGATGTACTGCTAAACAACGCCGCAGGTAACTTCATCTCACCTACCGAAAGACTATCTGCCAATGCATTTGATACGATTATAGACATTGTACTAAAAGGTTCCAAAAATTGCACATTAGCTTTTGGTAAGCATTGGATTGACCGCAAACAAGAAAGTTCTGTTATCTTAAATATTGTTACAACGTATGCTTGGACCGGTTCTGCTTATGTAGTGCCAAGTGCCACAGCAAAAGCAGGTGTTTTAGCAATGACTAGAAGTCTAGCGGTTGAATGGGCAAAATACGGCATTCGAAGTAACGCAATTGCACCCGGACCTTTTCCAACCAAAGGGGCATGGGATAGATTATTGCCGGGTGATCTAGCCGAGAAATTTGATATGGCCAAAAAAGTGCCTTTGAAAAGAGTGGGGGATCACCAGGAATTAGCCAATTTAGCTGCTTATTTAGTATCTGATTTTTCTGCTTATGTAAATGGTGAAGTTATTACCATTGACGGTGGTGAATGGTTAAAAGGTGCAGGTCAATTTAATCTATTGGAAGCTATTCCTGAAGAAATGTGGGATATGTTAGAGGCTATGATTAAAGCCAAGAAAAAAGATTAATTCAACAAAAATTTATTTCTCTTTTTTCGATTTAGAAGCTAATCATTTGAAGGACAAAACAATTAACATTTGTTAACAACTTGAACTTGAAAAACCCGTAAATAATCGTAATTTTACGGCTCAAAATTTTATAAAATCAATGGGTAAAATAATTGCAATTGCTAACCAAAAAGGAGGTGTTGGAAAAACTACAACTACCGTAAACTTAGCGGCTTCTTTAGGTGTTTTAGAAAAAAAAGTATTACTGATTGATGCTGACCCTCAAGCAAACGCAAGTTCAGGATTGGGGATTGATGTTGATTCTGTTGCCATTGGTTCCTATCAAGTTTTGGAACACAGTAATACTGCTGCTGAAGCAATAATGAAATGTTCAGCACCGAATGTAGATATTATTCCGGCACACATTGATTTAGTTGCCATCGAAATAGAATTGGTTGACAAAGAAAATCGTGAGTATATGCTGAAAGAAGCATTAGCGTCTATAAAAGACCAATATGATTACATTTTAATTGACTGTGCTCCATCGTTAGGATTATTAACCCTGAACGCATTAACTGCTGCTGATAGTGTAATTATTCCTATTCAATGTGAATATTTTGCATTAGAAGGTTTAGGTAAATTATTAAATACAATCAAAAGCATTCAACGATTACACAATCCCGATTTAGATATTGAAGGATTATTATTAACTATGTTTGATTCCCGCTTGCGTTTATCAAATCAAGTGGTAGAAGAAGTACAAAAACATTTCAATGACATGGTATTTAAAACCATTATACAACGAAATGTAAAATTGAGTGAAGCTCCAAGTTTTGGGGAAAGCATCATTAATTTTGATGCAACCAGCAAGGGAGCAAACAATTATTTAAGTTTGGCAGAAGAGATTATCAAAAAAAATAGCTAGTATTTTATGACACAAGCCATCAAAAAGCAAGCATTAGGAAGAGGATTATCCGCTTTATTAAAAGATCCTGAAAACGATATTAAATCAGTTAATGATAAAAATGCCGACAAAGTTGTTGGTAATATCATCGAACTTGAATTAGAGGCAATTGAAATTAATCCGTTTCAACCACGAAGTAATTTTAATGAAGAAACACTTCAGGAACTGGCTTCCTCCATTAAAGAATTAGGCGTAATTCAACCTATTACTGTAAGAAAACTAGAATTTAATAAGTATCAATTAATTTCAGGAGAACGAAGACTTCGGGCTGCAAAAATAGCTGGTTTAAAGGTCATCCCCTCCTATATTCGAATTGCCGATGATAATGAATCATTGGTGATGGCTTTAGTTGAAAATATTCAACGTCATGATTTAGACCCTATTGAAATTGCTTTATCTTACCAGCGGTTGATTGATGAAATTCAATTAACACAAGAGCAAATGAGCGATAAAGTTGGAAAAAAACGTTCGACAATTGCAAATTATTTGCGATTATTGAAATTAGACCCAATTATCCAAACCGGAATTAGAGATGGTTTTATTTCCATGGGACATGGTCGAGCTTTGATTACAATTGAAAATGAGGATATACAATCAGATATCTATCATAAAATTATCAGTCAAAATCTTACTGTGCGGGAAACTGAAAATGTCGTAAAAAGTTATCAAGAAAGTTTAAAACCAAAATCAGGAAAGACATTAAAAGCTATTCCACTTTTTTCTGTTTCAGAATTGGATAAAAAGGAAATCGGTACCACGTTAGGCACAAAGGTTGATATAAAAATTGATGCGAAAGGAAAAGGAAAAATCACCATTCCATTCAAATCTGAAGCTGATTTTCAACGCATTATAGCTTTAATAAAAGGATAGTGCATAGCTTAAGAATCATATTTTTTGCTTTTTCCCTTTTGGGGATAACTTTTGCTAATGCTCAAGTTCAAATTGAAGAATTTGGTCAAACTCAAGACACGGTAAAATACAAACCAATTGACCCTTTGGCACCTTCAAAAGCTGCCTTTTATTCTGCTATACTACCGGGTTTAGGACAAGCATACAATAAAAAATACTGGAAAATCCCCATTGTTTATGGTGGATTAGCTGTTGGTTATTATTTTTATAATGATAATAATAACTTTTATAATGAATTCAGAGATATTTATAAAAGACGTTTAGAAGGTTACACAGACGATAAATATTACGGCATTTACTCTGATAATGTATTGATTAATGCTCAGCGTACCTATCAAAGAAATCGTGATATTTCACTTATGGTTATGATTGGTATTTATGTATTAAACATTATAGATGCAAATGTTGATGCTCATTTAATCCAATTTAATGTCAACGAGAATCTATCCTTAAGACCTGAAATTAATATAAATGACATCACTAGTAAACAAAATTTAGGGTTAGTATTAAACTATAAATTCTAATGAAAATAGCACTGTTAGGTTATGGAAAAATGGGAAAAGTTATTGAACGAATAGCTTTAGAACGCGGACATGAAATTGTATTGCGAAAATCGAGTTCCGATTCGTTTGAAGGATTAGAATTGGCAGATGTCGCAATTGATTTCAGTATTCCAAATGCAGCCGTTTCAAATATTTCCTATTGCATCGAACAAGGAATTCCTGTAGTTTCAGGCACTACGGGTTGGTTAGAAAATTATCATACGATGGTTCAGCTTTGTCATTCGAAAAAAGCAGCATTTATTTATGGTTCTAATTTTAGTTTAGGAGTTAACTTGTTTTTCGAATTAAATGATTATTTGGCTAAAATGATGGCTAAATTCAATCAATATAATGTTTCGATGGAAGAAATTCACCATACTCAAAAACTTGACAAACCAAGTGGAACTGCCATTTCGTTAGCTAATTCAATTATAAATCATACCGATAAAAATAGTTTGAGTATTGAAAACCCATTAAAAGATGATTTATTTATTGATGTTAAAAGAGTGGATAATGTTCCGGGAACTCACACTATTTTTTATACCTCAGCAGTAGATACTATCGAGATTAAACATACTGCTCACAATCGGGATGGTTTTGCCTTTGGTGCAATTATTGCCGCGGAATGGATTGTTGGTAAAACCGGTGTTTTTACAATGAAAGATGTTTTAGGATTAAAATAATAATTAAAAGTTAAATTGGTAACAATTTAACCTCAGATACAACTAATACAATTCAGCCAGTTTATTAAAAACAAACTTAAATTTTTATAAAATGACATTATATCAGTGGTTTTTATTTTTCTTAGTGATTCAACTAGTGCATTATATCTGCACTTGGAAATTATATCAAAGAGCAGGTCGTCAATCTTGGGAAGCTGCCATTCCGGTTTATAATGCCGTTATATTGATGAAAATAATTAATCGCCCGTGGTGGTGGACTTTTTTATTATTTATCCCTATTGTCAATTTGATCATGTTTCCCGTGATTTGGGTAGAAACCTTAAGAAGTTTTGGTAAACATTCTTCATTAGATACCTTTTTAGCGGTAATAACATTTGGCTTGTATATTGGTTATGTCAATTATACCCAAGAAGTTACCCACATAAAAGAACGTTCATTACACCCTAAGAATCCAACAGCAGATTTTGTAAGCTCTATTCTATTTGCCATAGTTGTAGCAACGACAGTGCATACGTATGTCATGCAACCCTTTACTATCCCTACTGCATCTTTAGAAAAATCGTTATTGATTGGAGACTTTCTTTTTGTAAGTAAATTTCATTATGGGGCACGAACTCCAACAACGGCAGTTGCTCTACCAATGGTTCACGATAGCATACCATTTGTAAAAACAAAATCCTATTTTAGTTGGCCACAACTACCCTATTTTAGATTTCCGGGTATACAAAGTGTTGAACGAAATGACATCGTGGTTTTTAACTGGCCAAAAGATACCGTTTATAAATTTTTCGACAGATCAGGAAAAAGAGCAGACAAACCAATTGATAAAAAATCAAATTACGTTAAACGCTGTACTGCCATTGCAGGAGATAGTCTTCAAATTATAAAAGGAGATGTTTTTGTTAATGGAAAATTACTCCCGCTTCACGACCGTCAAAGAGTACAATTTTCTTATAATGTTGAAACGGATGGCTCACAATTTAACGAAGAATATATATTTAAAGAATTACAAATCACCGATGGTATTTATGTTAATTCACAAAATTCATATACTTTTTCAGCATTAACAGACGAAAATGTAAACCGTTTGAGAAATAATCCAATGGTTAAATCAGTGACCAAAAACATTGATACTATTGGTAATACAAAAGTTTTTCCCCATACAAAAAGTTGGAATGCAGATAATTTTGGGCCAATTTACATTCCTCAAGCCGGAAAGACGGTGGTTTTAAACAAAGAAACGTTACCATTTTACAAAGAAATAATCACCGATTATGAAAAAAATGAGTTGCAAGTAAACGGAGATGAAATTAAAATCAATGGAAAAGTAGTAAGTTCTTATACCTTTCAAATGGATTACTACTGGATGATGGGAGATAACCGTCATAATTCTGAAGACAGCCGTTATTGGGGCTATGTTCCGGCTGATCATATTGTTGGAAAACCGGTGTTTATTTGGATGAGTTTAGACCAAAATGAACCCTGGGGGAAATTATTTGACAAAGTTCGTTGGGAAAGAATGTTTACTACCGTTGGTGGTAGCGGAAAACCTGTATCCTATTTTATCTATTTTGTAATTGCCTTGGTAGCTTGGTTTGGTTTTGATTATTTCAGAAAAAAAAGGAAAAAATCTGCTGAATAAATTTCTATATGAAGGCTTTATTATATCCAACCTACTTTCCGTCAGTTAGCCATTATGCAGCGATGGTTCAGGCTGATTCGATAACCTTTGAAACGGAAGATAATTTCCAAAAACAAACTAATAGGAATCGAATGTATATTTATAGTCCGAATGGAATTCAATTGCTCAATATACCTATAAAACATTCTAAAGAAGCTCACCAAAAAACGAAAGAAGTAAAAATAGAGCAAGATTTTAATTGGCAAAAACAACATTTCAAATCACTAGAAGCTGCCTATCGAACATCCCCTTTTTTTGAATATTTTGAAGATGATATTCTTCCGATATTTAAAAAAAAGCAAACTTTTCTATTAGACTTAAACCTAGAAGTTTTTGAGGTAGTTAACCAGTGTTTAGGGATAACTTTACCATTCGAAAAAACTGCAGAGTACTTTCAAAACAGTCCTGATTATATTGATTATCGAACTATAGCTAACGGTAAAAAAGACCAAACCAGTTTTGAACCTTACACACAGGTTTTTGAAAACAAACATGGTTTTTTAAGCAACCTAAGTATTTTAGATTTACTTTTTAACGAGGGTCGATATTCCTTAGATTATTTAAAAAATCAGAAGTTATAATTATTCAATTTTCTTAAATGCTAAACGCGTTACAATTGGAAAATGATCTGAATTAACAAATTCAGAATGAGTAGTAAATTGTTTAACCAAAAACAGTTTGTCAGTAAAAACATAGTCTATTCGACCCGGATAATATTTAAAATTATATGATTTTCCAAAGCCTGAACCTGCTTCTTCAAAAGTATCATTTAAGTCACCTTTAATACTTCGATATACAAAAGAATAAGCACTATTATTTAAATCCCCACAGATAATAACAGGATGCTTACAATCTAATTTATGCTTTTTAATTATCTCAGCTTGTTGTTGTTGCGTTTTAAAAGAGCCACTCATTCGTCTGAAAATACGTTTGGATTGATCTTGAGAAACACCTTGAATATTTTCATCAATTTCATGCACATCAGGTGTTATTTTAATTGATTGTAAATGTATGCTGTAAACCCTTATCGTATCTTTCCCTCTTTTAATATCAGCATAAACAGCATTATTTGTTGAATTTGGAAACTCAATAATTCCCTCTTCAATGATGGGATATTTTGAAAAAATTGCCTGACCTAATTTGGTGTTTTTTCCTTCAACAAAAATATATTTATGTTTATAAATTCTAAAATCAACATCATTATTTCTAGAATATTCCTGCAGACATAAAATATCCGGATTTTGTTCTTTAATAAAGGAAGAAACTTGACTACTCACATCTTCACGTTCAATCCATTTATATAAATTGAATAAACGAACGTTATAACTCATTAGCACAAAATCTTCATCTTCAACTGGTAAATTAGTTTCCGAAAATTTATAAAATTTAGTCACAAATGTAATTCCTAATAACAAAACAATCCCGGAAAGCAACATTTGTTTTTTGAATTGTAGTAACCAATACACAAAAAACAATAAATTAAAAATCAACATCAATGGTAAAACTAAAGTCAGCACAGAAAGTATCGGAAACAATTTAGGAGCCAAAAAAGGAAAAACATAAGCAATGAAGGTCATTATAGTTAATACTATATTGAAAAAAAGCATCACTTTATTAAACCAATTTAGGTTTTTCATTTTTTATTTTTTCCTTACCAAATTAAATACTAAAATCAACTTTTTCCAGCTTTAAACAAAAATTCTTTTTCGTCTTTTGTTAAACTATCATAACCTGATTTACTGATTTTATCTAAAATTTCATCAATCTGCTGTTGTGATTTATCTTTTGAACTAGGTTTAGGTTTTGTATATGTTGTGTTTTTATGTACTTTTTTAAACGGTGTATTCTTTTTAGCTTTAAACAAATTTATAATACTATCCATTAAGGAAGTGAATCCTTTTGTAATATCTGTTCCTTTTTTAAGTTGACTAGCGTATAAATAGCCAAATAAAGCTCCTCCTAAATGAGCAATATGACCGCCCGCATTTGAACCGGAAAGTCTAATTAAATCCAGAAAAAAAAGAACAATTGCAATATGCCATAATTTTACATTTCCAATTAAAAGTAATCTTACTTGCAATTGAGGTGCATAGGTTGTAACACCAAATAAAACAGCCATAACAGCTCCGGATGAACCTATTAATGGTACGGTAATATCCGCAAAACGCGGAAAAATTAAAAATCCAATAATAAAAATTAAACCTGAGAATATTCCGCCCATTAAATAAAGACTAAGTAACTGCTTTTGTTTGAAAAAAGTAAGAAATAATCTGGCACAAAAGTTTAAAATCAATAAATTAAAGAGAATATGAAAAAAATCTTCATGAAAAAAAGAATAAGTCAAAATTGACCACGGCTTCCAAATTAATTCACCTGGATGAGAGGATAAATTTACATAGTGTAAAAAATTAAATGAGATTGTAAACAATGAAAGTATTCCTTGTAGTGCAAATGGAATAGCAAACAAAGCCACATTCCAGTAGATTAACTTTTCAGTTACGCCACCCATTATATATTGTTGCTTTATTTCTTTTAAAATACTCATCTTTATTTCCTTTTATCAATTACCATCCACCTACATAAATTACCTTTATCAATCCCACCGCTTTTCATTAAACTGATTTTTCTTCCAAAACCACATCATTAAAAATCCGGTTAAAGCGCCACCTACGTGAGCAAAATGGGCAATTCCACCACCTCCGAAAATAGATTCTCCTTTTAATCCCATTAATAAATCACCTAAAACTAATAACGGAACAAAATATTTCGCTTTGATGGGTATGGGTAAAAACAACAACATCAATTCTGCATTTGGAAACATAAAAGCAAAGGCAACAATTACACCATACAATGCTCCTGATGCTCCAACAGCTGCGGTTTGATATTTGATTGCTGCACGAACAATAATATTATATTGCTCTTGATTAGCATTTACTTTTTCAAGAATATTATTTAAACTTCCTTCAATAATTTTATTATTAACATCAAATTGATTAGTATGATCAATATTCATTAATATGTGCATATCAGAATCTGAAATATTTAATTCAGAAACTTGTTGTAACAATGAATTAATCTCATAATAGTTCATTCCGGTGTGTAGTAAAGCTGCCCCCAATCCACAAGAAATATAAAAAAACAAAAACTTTTTCCATCCCCAAAAATGCTCCAAAGCCGAGCCAAACATGATTAATCCGAACATATTAAAGAAAATATGCATCAAATTAGGCAATTTAGCATGCATAAACATATGTGTAATGGGTTGCCACCAATGAAAATTATCATTTAAAGGATAATAAAGTGCCAAAAGATCATTAGCAGCTGTCGCAATTGTATTAGAAGCAATAAAAAAAATCACATTGATAATTACCAATTGCTTTACGGTTTCAGTCATTCGCATCATATCGCAAATTTTTTATCTAAATCATCCACACTAATAGTGATGAATGTGGGTTTGTTAAATGGAGAAACATCCGGCTCTTTGCATGCAAAAAGACCGTTTACTATGTTTTCCTGCTCTTTTTCTGTTAAATATGTTCCTGTTTTCACGGCTAAACTTCGTGCCATTGATTTGGCAATAGAATCATTTTGACTAAAACTACTTTCAGGAATTCCATCTTGTAAATCATTTACTAACTCATCTAAAACAATAGAAACTTCACTTTCTGTTACTTGAATTGGAATTCCTGAAATGATAATTTTATCACTTTCAATTACATCAAAAATAAATCCTGTATTTTCTAAAGCTGCTTTTAACTCTTTCATCAAATGAATTTCATTAGTAGAAAAATAAATTTCTAAAGGAAATAACAAATGCTGACTGGAGGCTTGTTGAACTGTCATGTTCTTCAAATATTGCTCATACAAAATTCGTTGATGAGCTCTTTTTTGGTCAATCACCATCATGCCGGATTTAATGGAACTCAAAATGTATTTTTTCTGAATTTGATAAGTTCTGTTTTTAGATTCCTCTATTTCTGTAACGTTAAAAAGGGAGCTTGATACTGCTTCCTGTTCAAATGGAAATGATTCTATTTCCTTTGTGTCGTTTTTTAAACCAATATACAAACTTTCCCAATGAGCATTTTCCGTTTTTCTTTCTCTGTAAATTGAACCACCAAAATTCATTGTTGCTTTATCCTCCGCAAACGGATTAAAATTTGAATTAACCTGAATTAATGGCGTCGAAGCATCTTTATTTTGGTAATGATAAGGTGTGTCTAAATTGGGGTCACGTTCAAAATCCAATACAGGAGCCACATTAAATTGACCTAAACTATGTTTTGCAGTAGAACGTAAAATTGCATATAATGCGTGTTCATCATCAAACTTGATTTCGGTTTTGGTAGGATGAATATTGATATCAATCGTATTTGGTGGCACTTCTAAATAAATAAAATAACCTGGTTGCATACCATCTTTGAGTAAACCTTCGTAAGCAGCCATCAATGCATGATGCAAATAACCGCTTTTAATGTATCTATTGTTAACAAAAAAGAATTGCTCACTTCTGTTCTTTTTTGAAAATTCCGGTTTTGAAATAAAACCATTTACTTGAACAATTTCAGTCTCTTCAAAAACAGGGACTAATTTTTCATTGGTTTTCCCTGAAAAAATAGCGACTATTCGTTGTCTTAAATTTGAAGAGGGTAAATTAAACAACTCACTTCCATTATGAATAAACGTAAAATGAATGGAAGGATGAGCTAAAGCAACTCTCTGAAATTCATCAACAATATGGCGATGTTCTACAGTTTCAGACTTAAGAAAATTACGTCGTGCCGGAATATTAAAAAACAAATTCTTTACGGCAAAAGATGTTCCCTTTGGCAAAACAGAAGGATCTTGCGTTATAAATTTACTTCCTTCAATTATAATATGCGTTCCTAATTCATCAAACTCTTGTTTTGTTTTTAGTTCCACATGAGCAATTGCGGCAATTGATGCTAAAGCTTCTCCTCTAAATCCTTTGGTATGAATTGTAAACAAATCTTCCGCATGACGAATTTTAGATGTTGCATGGCGTTCAAAACACATTCTGGCATCGGTAACGCTCATTCCATTGCCGTTATCAATTACTTGAACCAATGATTTTCCTGCGTCTTTTACTATCAATTTAATATCTGTAGCTTTCGCATCAACTGCATTTTCTAACAATTCTTTTACCACAGATGCCGGTCGTTGAACGACCTCACCGGCAGCAATTTGATTAGCCACATGATCGGGAAGTAATTGTATGATACTAGACATTATCTTTTGCTAAATATGGAAAGATCGAAATCGATAATGAATAAAAAAATGAATAGTAATACTAGGATTATAGCGATTAATCTGAAATTTATTTCTCTATTACCACGGTGTCTACTGTTATTTCGGGCATCACTCCAATGAGCTCTAAAATCATTATAATTAACCGTATCTCGGTTTTTATAAAACTTAGACTCAAAATCATACAAGTTTCCCCGCTCCTTTCCTTCATAGTATCTTGGAGTATAATTGAAACTTTTATTTTTGGGTAATTTGAATAACGATTTTTTAATCATTGTTTTTAGTATTAACCTTCAAAGTTAAGTAATTCTCAATAGACTTGAAAATTTGAATATGTGAAAGTTTTGTTACTTTTCAAAAAAAAAGCCAAATTCAATCGATTTTGGCTATAAAATAAAAACATAAGTTAAGTTATCTAAAAGATGTCATTTTAATAGCTGCCACAGCAGCCTCAACTCCTTTATTGCCGTGTTTTCCTCCACTTCTATCAATTGACTGTTGAAGGTTATTGTCTGTTAAAACACAAAATATAACAGGTGTTTTTCCAAGTAAATTTAAGTCTTTAATACCCTGGGTAACACCCTCACAAACAAAATCAAAATGTTTAGTTTCTCCTTGAATGACACTACCAATGGCAATAATGCCAGCTAAATTAGGATATTTTTCTAACATTTTTCTGCAACCATAGATAAGTTCAAAACTCCCGGGAACATTCCAACGAATAATATTTTCCGGTTTCACCTTGCAATCCAATAAAGTCACTAAAGCTCCTTGAAAAAGACCTTCTGTGATTGTTTCATTCCACTCAGAAACAACAATCCCAAACGAAAGCTGACTAACGTTTGGGAGTGAATTTTTATCGTACTGCGATAAATTTTTATTTTCGGTAGCCATAATTTATTGTGTCATTCCAATTAAGCCATCAATATTACGAGCTTCCGGTGCCGATTCATATTTATCTTTGATTTCTGTAAAATATTTTAATGCTTCTGCCTTTTGTCCTAACGTTAAAGCAGTTTGACCGGCTTTAAGCAAAAAGATAGGCGTTGTCATTTCGTTAGCATTCATTTCGGCTGCTTTTATGTAATATTCTAAAGCTTCTTTTAACTGATTTTTTTGAGCAAAAGCATCACCAATTAATCCAACAGCTTGTGTACTTAAAATCAAATCATCCGATTTAAACTTATCCAAACTTGTTATAGCTTCTGTATTTTTTCCAAGGTTCAAATAAGAAACACCTGCGTAAAAATTAGCTAAATTTCCTGCATCTGTTCCTGAATATTCATTAGCGATTTTAATAAAACCATATTTTCCGTCTACTCCATTCAAAGCAGCATTAAACAAACTGTCTTGACCGGTTGTTCCATCAATTGCTTTTTGAAAATTTTGTTGAGCTGTAAACATTTCTTCCGCAGCATCTGTTTCTTTTGGCTCAACAATAAACTTTTGATACATTAAATATCCAATAGTAATTAAAGCGATAGCACCAACGATCCCAAAAATATATTTTTGATTTTTAACAACCCACTCTTCAGTTTTAGAAGCTCCTTCATCTAACTTATTAAAAACACCGGCTGTGGTACTGTCTTTTGCATCGATATCAACATTTTGTTCAATATCTTCTACTTCCTTTGGTTTTGGAGATTTAAATCCTCTTTTATTGTAAGTTGCCATTTATATTTAATTTAATGAGCCGCAAAAATAAAATTTTTATTCCTATTTGAAAGTAATTTTTTAGATATTTTTGAATATTTTGTATGGCTTTGATTTTGTATTGCAATTATTCCTTTAAATCAGATTACTTTTGCAGGGTATATTACAAAACAAACTGAACATTTTAATACGTCTTATTGTGTTTTTAAAACGAATTTCACTTTTCAATTATAAAAATTTTTCTGAAACTCAATTTGAGTTTGACAGCAAAATAAATTGTTTTGTTGGAAAAAACGGAGTAGGAAAGACCAATGTTCTTGATGCAATTTATCATTTAGCTTATGGCAAAAGCTATTTTAATCCGTTGGCTATACAAAATATTAAGCATGGAGAAGAATTTTTTGTTGTTGAAGGTGATTTTGATAAAAACGGTCGTAACGAACAAATTGTCTGTAGTTTAAAAAAAGGACTCAAAAAAATATTAAAACGCAATGGGAAAGTTTATGAAAAATTCTCTGAACATTTAGGTTTAATTCCCTTAGTCATCATTTCTCCTACTGACAGCGATTTAATCACAGAAGGAAGTGAAACCCGAAGAAAATTCATGGACAGTGTGATTTCACAACTCGATTTATCCTATTTAAATCAACTCATCCAATACCAAAAAGTTATTGTACAACGCAATGCCTTATTGAAATATTTTGCTTTAAATCAGACATTTGATAAAGATACTTTGCAGATTTACAATGAACAATTACAAGCTTTAGGGCAAACTATTTTTGATAAAAGAAAAGAGTTTATCGAGAATTTTCTACCTATCTTTAACAAGCATCATCATGCTATAACTGATTCTGCTGAACTAGTCAACTTGATCTATGAAAGCCATTTGTTTGTAAATAATTTGGAAAAATTATTAGAAGTTAACTTAGCAAAAGATAAAGCGCTACAATATAGTTCTGTTGGCGTTCACAAAGATGATTTGTTCTTTGAAATCGATGGCTATCCAATTAAAAAATTTGGCTCACAAGGACAACAAAAATCTTTTTTAATTGCTTTAAAACTAGCTCAATTTGAGTTTTTAAAGAAAAATAGTGGTCAAAAACCTATATTGCTATTTGATGATATTTTTGATAAATTAGACGAATTTAGAGTAAGTAAAATTGTCGAAATGGTTAACCATGACGAATTTGGTCAGCTTTTCATTTCTGATACTCATCCTGAACGAACAGAAAATATTGTAAAATCGACACATCAGAGTTATAAAATTTTTAAATTATAAAATCATGATTCAAGCTAGTACACTCCAATTTATTGACGATTTAAAAAACAACAATAACAAAGAATGGTTTCATGAAAATAAAAAACGGTATGAACTTTTTAAAAAAGAATACCAAACTTTGATTGCTGACTTATTACAAGAAATGAAACCCCTAGATGCTAGTCTGGAATTACTGGAAGTGAAACATTGTACTTTCAGAATCAATCGTGACATTCGCTTTTCAAAAGACAAATCACCCTATAAAAGTAACATGGGAATTTGGATGACAACCGATAGAAATCGAAAAAATGCACCCGGATATTATATCCATTATGAAAAAGGAAGCAGTTTTATTGCCGCTGGAATTCATTGCCCTGAACCTGATGATTTGAAAAAAATTCGAAAAGAAATTGCTTTTTTTCAGGAGGATTTAGAAGAAATCTTAGCTAATCCAGGCTTTAAAAAAGAATATGGAAGTTTTGATAGAGACGAATCCAATGTGCTTAAAAAAGCTCCAAAAGATTATGACCCTAATCATCCCGCCATTGAATTTTTAAAATTAAAAAGTTTCACTGCCACTCAAAAAATAAATGATTCGCTCTTTACAGATAACGATTTTGCGAAAAAAATGGCTGAAAAACTTATAATTTTAAAACCTTTGACCGTATTTTTGAACCGTGCTTTAGAAACTATTGAATAAGAGAATAAAATGCAAATTCATACAAATTTTTCATTAAAAAAGTATAACACCTTTGGTATTGAAGCCAAAGCCAGCCAATTCGTTTCAGTTCAATCTGTTGATGAATTGATTACCGTCTTAAATGAAAATCCAACAACTAAAAAGTTTATACTTGGGGGCGGCAGTAATATGTTGCTAACACAAGATATTGATGCTTTAGTGATTCATTTAGACCTAAAAGGAAAAAAAATCATTGATGAAAATAACGATTTTGTTTGGGTTGAAAGTCAAGCCGGTGAAAACTGGCATGAGTTTGTGATTTGGACAATTGGTCAAAATTTTGGTGGTTTAGAAAACTTATCTTTAATTCCGGGAAATGTAGGAACTACTCCCATTCAAAATATCGGAGCCTATGGTGTTGAAATCAAAGATACCTTTGTGTTGTGTGAAGCTATTCATATTGAAACGCAAGAGTTGATGATTTTTACCAATGAAAAATGTAAATTTGGGTATCGCGAAAGTATTTTTAAAAACGAAGTAAAAGATGAATTTATTATAACTTCACTAGTTTTTAAATTAAACAAAAAAAATCATAAACTCAATACTTCTTATGGGGCGATTGAAACTGAATTGGAAAAACAACACATTACTAATCCAACGTTAAAAGACGTTAGTAATGCTGTTATTTCTATCCGTCAAAGTAAATTACCGGACCCGAAAGAGTTAGGTAACAGTGGAAGTTTCTTCAAAAATCCGATTGTATTGAAAAGTGATTTTGAGTTAATTCAACAAAAATTTCCAACGATGCCTTTTTATGAGGTTTCAGAAACAGAAGTGAAAGTTCCGGCAGGATGGCTTATAGAACAAGCCGGATTTAAAGGAAAACGTTTTGGTGATGCCGGTATACATAAAAATCAAGCCTTAGTTTTAGTAAACTACGGAAACGCAACCGGTCAGGAAATATTGGCAGTAGCAAAAGACATTCAAGCAACAATTGAAACTGCTTTTTCTATTTCCATTGAGACAGAAGTCAATATTATTTGATGTTTAAATAGGGCTTATTTCTTAAATTAACTTTAAACAACAAACAATTAAGTGAACACTTTTTTGTATCTTTACCACGTAAAAAAAACACTTGAAAAATGAAATTGGTCTTACTTACAATTGGTCTTCTTGCACTAGCTTTTGCTGGAATTGCTATAAAAATATGGGCAAAAAAAGACGGAAAATTTTCCGGTACTTGTGCCAGTCAAAGTCCGTTTTTAAATAAAGATGGCGAAAATTGTAGCTTTTGCGGAAAAACTCCCGAACAAATGAAAAATTGTTCTGAACCTTCACATTCTTAATCCAGAACCAGACAATGCTCGACATTTTATTTTATAGTTTAATTGGAGTCGTAATCATTCAATTATTCTATTATATTTTTGTATTTGGTAATTTTTCGTTTACTAAAAGCCAGAAAAACAATCCAAAACGCATTCCTATATCCGTTATAGTTTGTGCTAAAAATGAAGCAGAAAATAGTAGAAAATTTGTACCCCTTTTATTAGAGCAAAATTATCCCGATTTTGAATTAGTTCTAATTGACGATTCGTCTAAAGATGAAACGTTAGAATTATTTGAACAATTTGAAAAACAGGATTCCCGCGTAAAATTGGTTAAAGTCAAAAACAACGAAGCCTTTTGGGGAAATAAAAAGTTTGCCTTAACCCTCGGAATTAAAGCCGCTAAAAACGAATATCTTTTGTTTACAGATGCTGATTGTTATCCAACTTCAAAAGAATGGATTAAGGAAATGAGCTCAAATTTCACCTTAAAGAAAACAATTGTTTTAGGATACGGAGCCTATGAAAAAATACCTGATTCGTTTTTAAATAAACTGATTCGTTTTGAAACAATGTTAACGGCTACTCAATTTTTTGGGTGGGCAAAAATGGGTAAACCCTACATGGGTGTTGGACGAAATTTAGCCTACAAACGAGAAGAATTTTTTAGAGTAAACGGGTTTATTGACCATATGAAATTGCGTTCCGGTGATGACGATTTATTTATCAATCAAGCTGCTGAAAAAGAAAATACAACAGTTTGCTTTTCAAAAGAAAGTTTCACTTATTCCATGCCAAAAACGACTTATAAAGAGTGGTTTATACAAAAACGCAGACATGTTTCAACGGCTACTTATTACAAAATGTTTGATAGGTTTCAATTAGGGCTATTTTTTCTGACACAATTATTATTTTTAGTGTTGGCCATTCTTTTATTGTCCATTAATTTTCAATGGATGTTTGTATTGCCAGTTGTGTTAATTCGATACACTTTTGCTTGGACATCAATGGGTTTTGCTGCTTCTAAACTAAACGAAAAAGACGTTATCTATTGGTTTCCGGTCATGGAAATTGCTCTTATTTTCACTCAATTAAATGTGTTTTTTACTAATATTTTTTCAAAACCTGTTCATTGGAAATAAAAAAAATCATAGAAAAAGCCATTAATGGCGACCAAGTTGCCTTTACTTCATTATTAGACATGTATTGGAACGAAGTCTATGGTTTTATGCTCAAGCGAACAGAAAACGAAACCGATTCTGAAGATATAACCATAGAAACTTTCTCCAAAGCATTTGATAAAATTGCCAGTTATAATTCAGAATTTCAATTTAACACTTGGTTAATTGCAATTGCCAAAAATGTCCACATTGACATGCTTAGAAAAAAGAAATCTACGCTTTTTGTGGATATGAATTACGAAAAAGACTTTCAGGCTTATAATGTTGCCGATACTACACCATCTGCTGAAGACAAGTTGATTACAGAACAAAATTTATCTCGTTTATTAGCCTACATAAAAGAATTAAAACCTCATTATCAGGAAGTTATTCAACTTCGGTACTTTCAGGAATTAAGTTATCAGGAAATAGCTGAACATTTGAATGAACCTCTAAACAATGTGAAAATAAAATTGCTTCGGGCAAAAAAATTGTTGGCAGAAATTATTTTAAAAAGATAATTCAACAAAGCCTAAAAAACATTAAACTGCTAAAATCCCTAATCTTTTTCTATCTTTGCTTTTCTAAATATTGCACTATGAATACTGTTTTAGAAAACATTCAACCACCAATTGGCAAGCCAAAATGGTTACGTGTTAAACTACCTACCGGAAAAAAATATACTGAACTACGCGGTTTAGTGGATAAATATAGCCTAAATACTATTTGTACTTCTGGCAGCTGCCCAAATATGGGTGAATGTTGGGGAGAAGGCACTGCTACTTTCATGATTTTAGGAAATATCTGTACGCGTTCTTGTGGTTTTTGTGGTGTAAAAACTGGTCGTCCGGAAACAGTAGATTGGGATGAGCCTGAAAAAGTGGCCCGTTCTATTAAAATTATGAATATCAAACATGCTGTTATTACCAGTGTAGACAGAGATGATTTGAAAGACATGGGTTCCATCATTTGGTTCGAAACGATTCAAGCCATTCGACGCATGAATCCTGAAACAACGTTGGAAACCTTAATTCCTGATTTTCAAGGGAACGAACGCAACATTGACAGAATTATTGAAGCCAATCCGGAAGTTGTTTCTCATAATATAGAAACCGTACGACGTTTAACTCGCGAAGTTCGTATTCAAGCTAAGTTTGATAGAAGTTTAGAAGTGTTGCGGTATTTAAAAGCTCAAGGAATTAAGCGTACAAAATCAGGCATCATGCTTGGTTTGGGAGAAACAGAAGAAGAAGTAATGGAAACAATGCGTGAACTTCGGGCAGTAAATGTTGATATTATAACCATTGGTCAATACCTGCAACCGAGTAAAAAACATTTGCCTGTGAAAGAATTTATCACTCCGGAACAATTTAAAAAATACGAAGACTACGGAAAAGAATTAGGTTTCCGCCATGTGGAAAGTGGAGCTTTAGTTCGTTCATCCTATCATGCTCAGAAACATATTTTGTAGTTTTTATTCCAACTGTAAAAATTCATTTTTAGGATACCTAACTTGATATTTGATTTGCAATTTCTTTTCTGTTTTAGAAGGCAAGTTGAATATCCATTTGACAATATTAGTATTTTTATCAACAGATGCTTCTGCATAATATTCTTCTTCTACTGTAATTTCTTTATCATTACTGATTGGTAATTGATCTAAAACAGTAATTTCCACAGGATATGGTTTATTGTTTTTAACAATAATATCATATGCTCGATTTTCTTTTTTATAGTTACTTAATAATTGTTTAGAACTGAATTCTTTTAATTTTTTACGATTAATAACAATTCCTTTATCTTTTCCTAAAGAAATATCTAGTGTATCAGATGCTGATTGTAAATCTAAAAGTGATTTTCCCAAATAAGCTCCTTCGAAAAATAAATTCAATTCACCATCAAACAAGTTCAATTCTTGCCAATTTGTTACTTTTGCAGTTAAATAAACACTTTCGTCTAGTTTTGGGACAGCATAATAATGATATTGAGCCGGTAACTCAAATCGTTTAATTTCTGCAATGTACTTTTTACCATCGCTTAAAACAGAATATGGTTCTTTTATTTCATAAATTATTGTGGTGGGTTGATAGTTTACCGCAGTTTGTAATGCTATAGATTCCTCTTCATAAACAACTTCTCTTTTCTTCGATTTTTTGA
>Ga0164293_10000431_pt1 | contig 32953 bp, 27 predicted proteins | sample GEODES118metaG_FD_111487 | JGI IMG/M metagenome (GOLD analysis project Ga0164293, IMG submission 111487) | Eutrophic lake water microbial communities from Lake Mendota, Wisconsin, USA - GEODES118 metaG | ecosystem: Environmental > Aquatic > Freshwater > Lake | place: USA: Lake Mendota...
ACGAAAGCGGACATTCGGGATGACACGATGTCTGCGCTGACGATCGACCTTCCGTTGTCGGAGATAATCTTCGCCACAACCGATGTCCGATGCGCGTGGTTCCGGCAAACGCCGTCGAGGCCTTCGACCTCGCCTATGTCGGCGCCGTCAGGTCCGCCAGCATGATGGGTTGCCACTCAAGCAAGATCGCCGCCACGCTGGCGAAGGTTGGCATCTCTCCCGCCACCGGCAAGGATCGCGGTGGCGCACCCTGGTCCCTTCGCAAGGATGTCGAACGATGGTTCGATTCTTACACGCGACCATCGAATTCTAGTCTCGTTGACGATAAGTCCGCAATAGGATATATATAAAAAATAGAATATGCAGGAGACATCAAATGGCAGGACAGACGGTATCGGCCCATCTCGATAAGGATGTCATCGGTAAGTTGCGCGAAGTCATGCGCGGGGACGACAGGCCCGCATCGCAGATCATCGCAACGGCGCTCAAAGCGTTCCTCGATATCCCGCCTGGGGCCCGGCGCTCGATCCATTCGCTGCATGGCGCCGGATCGGATGAGGAAAAGGAGTTCTTGGCGCGCTTCATGGGCCGACAGATCCTGCGCGCCCATCACACGATCGTCGAGAGCAGATATCTCGACGCCGCACGGAACAATGAGCCCCGTCATGGATCGAATGTAGAACCGCAGACGGAAGAAGAAATCGAGGCGGAGGCAGCGCGCGTATGCAAGTCGATGTGAGGGTGGCAAGGGTCTGCCTGGATCTCAACGTCTTCTTCGCTGCCTTGAGAGGGCGCGAGAAACGCATCTCTCCCTCTGCCGCTTCAGATCTCGTCGACATGGCCCTGTCAGGTCAGGCGGGAACTTCAGCATTCCAGCTTGTCACCTCCGTGCCCATGCTCGAGAACTGGGCCAACATACTTCAACGGCACTTCGGATACACTGCGGGCGATGCCCAAGAACAGGCCGACATCCTCTTCGCAGCCGCCAGCGATGGTCCGCTGCAGATCGATCCACTCGTGGTGGTCGGATCAGGGTTCGTGCCCTTCGCAACAGATGAAGATGTCATCAGGGAAGCTCAGCGCTTTACCGCTCTCGTCAATGCAGTCGGAGTTGGCGAAACAGCACCTATCTTCGATGAAATCACGGACGACCGTCATGTCTTTCTCACCGCCCTGGCCGGAAGGGCAGACCTGCTCGTCACGTCGAACATCCAAGATTTCCGCATCAGGAAGGCCTTGATCTTCACGCGCGACGACGTTCTGGTCATCCCGAACGTCGGTCATACGGTCGTAGTCTGCAAACCTGGGTTCGCAGCATACCATCTGCGGCGCGGAATCTGCCCTTCCTGGGCTTATCTCAAAGAAAATGCCGAAGTCATGCAATTGACCATCAATGAACGAAACGTTGAACCAAACAGTCCCACTGTCGGCACCTTTACCTGAATCAGATTTTATTAGCAGGTTTTCGAAGGAATAAATGCGCCTCGGCTAACAGGCAGCCAAATTTTCAGCCGAGGCGTCCAGATGCAGAAACAACTGTGCACCACACTTCAAACCCTGCACATGTGGTTTTTTTATGCAGTCACTTCCGTCACAAATCGATCTGTAGCGGACAGGCTTCGGATTCAATCGTGGACAACGAACATACCAAGCTCCCGCTAAGTCTCTGAATAGTTGAGTGGTAGCGCGGACAATTTTTGGTTTGCGGTACAGCGTCGCTCTTCCCCTGCGGAAGAGGGGGGAGAGGGTCAGGGAGAGGAGTTTCGCAGCTCATCGGGATTTGCGTGAGGTGAAGGCGGACTTGACAAGAGGGTGCAGACCCTTCTCTTGACCCCTCCCGCAAGGGGAGATGAGACTTTGGCAGCGACGCTTTGGTTTCAGACATGCAGCCTAGCCCGGTTGCCCATGCTCCCCATTCCTAGCCCTGTTCACCATTGCCCGATCGCCGCAAACCGCCAATCTGGAGCCCACGAATAAGTCACTGAATTAAAATGTGAAACCGAGCTAGGGCAACGGTGCGGTGCTCGGGGAGGGGGACAGCGTCACCCTGATCAAGGACCTCAGGGTCAAGGGCACATCGGTGGCGCTGAAGCGTGGCACGCTCGTCAAGGGCATCCACCTCACGGACGCTCCGGCCGTGGTCGAATGCCGGGTCGAGAAGGTCAAGGGGCTGGTCCTGCGCTCCGAGTTTCTCAAGAAGGCCTGATGCGCCAGGCGAAAACGGCCAGCCCGATCAGGGCTGGCCGCAAGGCTTTTGACCATCGTTGAACGCCGACGCCTCAAGGGGAATGAAGCCGAGGGCGCCTGTGTCCGATCAGGCGGCGACCGCATCGCTGAAGCCGACAACGGCACGGGCAAACTGCTCGCCAGCCCAGTTGAAGCCGCCACGCCGCACATCGTCATCGAGCGTGACCTGAGCCATGATCGCCAGATCGGCCGGCGAGCGTGGCGTCTCCTTGAGGATGGCCACCAGCTTGCCGTGGCGCTCGTCGCCAAGCCGGTTGGCCTCGCCGCCGAGCCGCATCCAGCCGGCAATGCCGTCGGCGTCGGTGGCCGCAACAATCGCATCGCTGTGTGCGGTGAGGGCGAGGCGCAGGCGTTCGGCATCGGCCCAGAGAGCCGCGATCGGCGTGGAGCTGGCCGCCGGCGCGGCGCTGGCCACAGCAGCCGCAGGAAGGGCGGCCAGAGTGCCGCCGGCCACGACAAGCGCGCGGCGGGACAGGGTGCGGGGAGTGTTTGTGGTGTCTGTCATGGCATCGGGTCCAGTCTGATTGGGGATGGTTGAAAGCCCGGGATTTGGTGGCGGCACGCACGCGCGGGCCCGCTGCTTCCTCCGCATTCGGCCCCGAACCGGCAGCAACTGCGTTTTGCCGGCGATGAAACATCGTGCCCGGCCAATGAACGATGCCCCAATCAAATGAGGCAAGATCATGGCGAATATGGATATACTAGATGCCGGGTCGCTGATTGCAGATCGCTCACACAGCCAGCCGATCGTGCCGCGCATGACCTGTAGCGATGCGCGGACCGAAGAGGGCGCCGGTTCAACACCGGCAGAGGCAGCAGCCGCAGACAGCAAGGCAACCGGACTTGGCAAGACGCACCTTGCGGAACAGTGATGAACAGGCAAGAATCGGACCGGTCATGCAGCAGGTTATCGTCATGGTGAAATTCGCATAAGACATATTATGGAACTTAAAAGTGAACTCAATTGCATGAGCCATCAAACTTAGAGCTTTGATATTTAACGATGTTCATCACTCAACTGATCGGTTGCCAACGACCGGTGGCGGGCGCGTCACTCAGATGCCGCATGCCTCACGCTCAGCGCATCGTCAGGCATCGCCGCGCGCCCAGGCTTCCTTGGTCTCGGCGATGAAGTCCGCCAGCCGCCGGCCCGCAATTGCGGCGCGCAGGCCGGCCATGAGATCCTGATAATAGGCCAGGTTGACCCAAGTCAGCAGCATCTTGCCCAGCATCTCGTCGGCCTTGACCAGATGGTGCAGATAGGCCCGCGCATAGCTGTTGGCGGCTGGGCATGTCGAAGCGGAATCCAGCGGCCTGTTGTCGTCGGCAAACTTCGCATTGCGCAGGTTCAAGCGGCCAAAGCGCGTGAAAACCTGGCCATGGCGGCCAGCCCGGGTCGGCATGACGCAATCGAACATGTCGACGCCGCGGCGCACGGCCTCGCAAATGTCGTCCGGCGTTCCCACACCCATCAGATAGCGCGGCTTTTCGCTGGGTAGATGCGGCTCGACGGCCTCGATCATCGCCAGCATGACATCCTGCGGTTCGCCGACAGCCAGCCCGCCAACCGCGTAGCCCCTGAAGTTCATGGAAGCCAGCGTGCGCGCGCTCTCCTGCCTTAGCAGAACCGAAGCGCCCCCCTGAACGATGGCGAACAGCGCCCTGCCCGGATGCTCGCCAAACGCCTTCTGGCACCTTTCGGCCCAGCGCAGTGAGAGACGCATGGCTTTTTCGGCGACCTTGTCCTCGCAGGGCAAGGACACGCACTCATCGAGCTGCATCACGATGTCGGAGCCCAGGAGGTTCTGGATCTCGACGGACCGCTCGGGGCTCATCTCATGGCGCGAGCCGTCGATGTGAGACTGGAAGACCACGCCCTGTTCGGTGATCTTGCGCAGCTGCGACAGCGACATGACCTGAAACCCGCCCGAATCGGTCAGGATCGGGAAAGGCCAGTTCATGAACCTGTGCAGGCCGCCAAGCCGCGCGATGCGCTCCGCCGACGGCCGCAGCATCAGGTGATAGGTGTTGCCGAGCACGACATCGGCCCCGAGCGCCTTGACCTGATCCGGATACATGCCCTTGACGGTCGCGGCTGTGCCGACCGGCATGAAGGCCGGTGTCCGGATCACACCGCGCGGCATGCGGATTTCGCCGGTTCGCGCCGCGCCATCCGTAGCATGCAGGTGCAGCCCGAACGGCACGGGTGCCGCTGTCGGGGAGATCACCAGACCGCCCTCACCGGCCTGGCCAGACCGCAACCCCGATCAGCCACGGATGCAGCCAGCGGGCAAACACGAACCACAGAACGAGGCCCGCGCCGATGGCCGTCCAGTCACGCGTCGTGAACCCGCCCGGTGCCACCGGCAGGGTCACGCCGGCGCGGCGCTTCAGCGAAATGCGCGCCATCACTGCCCAGGCAAGGAAACCACCGAACAGCAGGATGCCGCCGAGATCGCCGTTCGAGATCAGATGCGCTGTTGCCCAGATCTTCACCGCCAGCAGCATCGGATGCTTCACCGCCGCGTGAATGCGACCGCCGGAGTTCGTGGCTGCCAGCAGCACAAAGATCGGCAGGGTGAGCAGCAGCGCCAGATGCTTGGTCCACACCGGCGGCGACCAGATCTGGATCCAGCCAGAAGCGCGATACGCGCCGAAGCCATAGATGATCAGTCCGAAACCGATCAGCGAAGCGGCTGTATAGGCCCCCTTGTAGCCGCCCTCACCCAGCCGCTTGATCAACCCCGAACGCACGTCACGCACCATGCTGAGCGCGTGCGTGCCGAGAAAAAGCACAAGGCCGAGAATGAGCAGCAGCATCGAACACTCCTTTGGGCTTGACGGGCGAAGGCATCGGTTGACAGCACCAGAGGCGCACGCACGTCCTTCAAGACAGGTAGACGTTCTCGGAAAGCCCTGTCAAGCCTTTGAAATTCATGTTTGATTCGCTTCTCGCACCCCTGCCCTTGCGCATCGTCCGGATGTCGCCAGCGCGCCAGACGACCTCGCGCTTGGCCCTTGCCCGCCAACCCTTGGGCCCCGACCTGACAAGGGATCAGCGCCAGCACGGAAATGCGGGCTCGACGCCGTGATCGACCTGCGCAAAGGTGACCGCAGCGCAATGACTGCTGGAAACGGACGCTCTCTTCCGAAAACCGGCAGCGCTGACCCCTTCAGAGGGGAGTAGGGCCACATGGAACAGTCCGGCACCGATCGCTTCAAGACCGCAATCCTGCTCCTGGCCGTGACCGGTCTGATCGCGGGTGTCGCATTCTATGTCGCCGGCAGGGCCGACATCGCCAGCCTGTTCTGGTTCGCCGGAGTCGTCCCCGCACTCGCAGCGCTCGTGGTCGAGATCCTGCGAAGCATCGGTCGCGGCGAGGTCGGGCTCGACATCGTGGCGGCGCTCTCGATGACGGCAGCGCTGGTGTTCGGCGAGACACTCGCGGCAGCGGTCGTTGCGGTGATGTATGCCGGCGGCACCTTTCTCGAAAGCTTTGCCGAGGGCCGAGCCAAGCGCGAGATGAAAGATCTCCTGTCACGGGTTCCCAGGACAGCGACCCGGCACCGGAACGGCACTCTTGAGGATATCCCCCTCGACGAGATCGCTCCTGGCGACCGTCTGCTGATCCGGCAGGGCGACGTCGTTCCCGTCGACGGCACGGTGTCGTCCGAGAACGCCTTCGTCGACACCTCGGCCCTGACCGGCGAGTCCTTGCCGCTGCGGCTGGCGCATGGCGCCGAAGCCATGAGCGGCTCGACCAATGTGGGCAAGGCCTTTGATGTGGTGGTGACGCACCGCGCGACGGAAAGCACTTATGCCGGTATCGTCCGTCTGGTCGAGGCGGCGCAAGCGTCGAAGGCACCGATGTCGCGGCTGGCAGACCGCTGGTCACTGGGGTTTCTCGCCATCACGGTTGCCATTGCCCTGGCCGCCTGGTGGTTCACCGGCGATCCGATCAGGGCCGTGGCCGTGCTGGTCGTGGCCACGCCATGCCCGCTGATTCTTGCCGTGCCCGTGGCGCTGGTCGCAGGCCTGTCCCGTGCCGCGCACTTCGGCGTTCTGATCAAGGGCGCGGGTCCTTTAGAGACGATGGCACGCATCCGCACGGTGATCCTCGACAAGACCGGTACCCTGACCGATGGCTTCCCGCAGATCGTGTCGATCGACAGCCACGACGGCATGCATGAGGACGATATCCTGCGATTTGCCGCAGCACTCGACCAGGCATCCACGCATCCCGTGGCGCAGGCCATCGTCGCGGCCGCAAAGGCGCGGGGCTTGACGCTGGTCGTCCCGTCCGAGGTGACGGAGATGCCTGGCGAAGGGGTTCTGGGCCATGTGGAGGGCCGCATGGTTCTTGTCGGCGGCGAAAGCTTCGTGGCCAGCCGCGTAGGGGTGGCGCCGGGCACCCATCCTGCCAGCTCTGCCGGCTCGGTCCTCGTCGCGGTGGCGATTGACGGTCACATGGCCGGGCATCTGGTCATGTCCGATCCGCTGCGTGAAGGCACGGGTGCAATGCTCGACGGGCTCCGCCGCCAGGGAGTTCAGCGCATCCTGCTCGCCACCGGCGACCGCGCGGACGTGGCGGAGCGCGTGGCCGAGGGGCTCGGTCTCGATGGACTTAAGGCCAACCTGACCCCGGATCAGAAAGTTCTGCTCGTGCTGTCCGAGCGCAAGCGCGGGCCGGTCATGATGGTGGGCGACGGCGTGAACGACGCGCCCGCGCTGGCGGCCGCTGATGTCGGTGTTGCCATGGGCGCGCGTGGCGCAGCAGCCTCCGCCGAGGCGGCCGATGTCGTGCTGCTTGTCGACCGGGTCGACAGGCTCGGACCGGGGATCGAGATCGCGCGGGCTTCGCGGCGGATCGCGGTCCAGAGTGTTGTCGCGGGGATAGGTCTTTCGGTCCTCGGCATGATCGCCGCCGCTTTCGGCTATCTCACCCCGGTGCAGGGCGCGCTGTTGCAGGAGGCAATCGACGTTGCCGTAATCCTGAATGCTCTCCGGGCCCTGCGCATCACGCCACTCGAGCCCGCCACAGTCAAACACGATGCGGACGCCATCCGGTCGGCAGCTGCTTTGTGAAGCGCCTCCTGCGGTCCCAAACCGCCATGGCGCACCGCTTCAGTTAGCTCAGGGCTGCCATGTTCAGTGCCAATGACGGCCTTGCCTCGACCACAAGATCTGTCCTTGGCACCGCCTCGGATCCGGAACAACTGCGGCGTCATTCCCACTCGATGGTGCCGGGCGGCTTCGATGTCACATCATAGGTGACGCGGTTGATGCCTTTAACCTCGTTGATGATGCGCGTCGCCACGCGGCCGAGGAAGGCCATGTCGAACGGATAGAAATCTGCCGTCATGCCATCCACTGATGTCACGGCCCTCAGCGCCAGCACGTGGTCATAGGTCCGGCCATCGCCCATGACGCCAACGGTCTTGACAGGCAGCAGGACTGCAAAAGCCTGCCAGATCACGTCATAGAGGCCGGCCCGGCGGATTTCCTCAAGATAGATGGCATCCGCCTTGCGCAGGATGTCGAGCTTGTCGCGGCTGATCTCTCCGGGACAGCGAATGGCCAGGCCCGGTCCGGGAAACGGGTGCCGGCCTACAAAGGCTTCCGGCAGGCCAAGCTCGCGCCCGAGCACCCTCACCTCATCCTTGAACAACTCGCGCAACGGCTCGACCAGCGTCATGTTCATGCGGGCTGGAAGGCCTCCGACATTGTGATGGCTTTTGATGGTCACCGATGGGCCGCCCGTGAACGAGACGCTTTCGATGACATCGGGATAGAGCGTACCTTGCGCCAGAAACTGAGCGCCACCGATCTTGCGGGCTTCGGCCTCGAAAACGTCGATGAACAGCTTGCCGATGGTCTTGCGCTTGGCTTCTGGGTCCGTCCCGCAAACCTGCAAGGCATTGATGAACAGATCGGACGCGTCCACATGAACCAGCGGGATGTTGTAGTGGCCACGGAACAGGGTCAACACCTGTTCGGCCTCCGCATGCCGCATCAGGCCATGGTCAACGAAAACGCAGGTCAACTGGTTGCCAATCGCCTCATGGATCAGTAGAGCGGCTACTGCCGAATCAACACCACCGGAGAGGCCGCAGATGACCTTGCTCTTACCCACCTGCGCCCGGATCTTGGCGATCATCTCACCCCGATAGGCGGCCATCGACCAGTCAGTGCTGGCTCCGACGATCCGTGTCACGAAGTTGCGCAGCAGAGCGGCTCCATCCGGAGTGTGCACCACTTCAGGATGGAACATGGTCGTGTAGATACGCCGCGCCTCGTCGCTGGCCACTGCGAAGGGCGCATTCTCGGATGTCGCTTTCACGCTGAAGCCGGGCGGCAGTACAGTGACGCGGTCACCGTGGCTCATCCATACCGGATAGCGCCCGCCAACCTGCCAGACGCCCTCGAACAGGGCGCTGGGGGCCTTGATCTCGACATCCGCGCGCCCGAACTCGGCGGCATGCCCGCCCTCGACATTCCCGCCAAGCTGCACGGCGGTGGTTTGCTGGCCGTAGCAGATGGCCAGCACCGGCACGCCGGATTCAAACACCGCCGCCGGCGCACGCGGGCTCTCCGCATCCGTCACGGAGGCAGGGCCGCCGGACAGGATCACGCCTTTTGGGGCAAGCCGCTGAAGGGCTGATTCCGCGAACTGGAAAGGATGGATCTCGCAGTACACGCCGGTCTCTCGCACCCGGCGAGCGATCAGCTGCGTGACCTGTGAGCCGAAATCGATAATCAGGATGGTATCATGCTGGGCCATGACGCAGGCGTTACGCCATTGTGCAGGACGGTGCAACATGGCTTTGAACAGCCCGCGACTCCGGGATCAGGGCGTACGCAGCGGCGTGTTTCCGGCTCCAAGCGGCACCCCGCCGAATGGATCGACGAACCGCCGCAGGATGCCCGGTGCAATGGCCGAGAGCGGGTTGATCGTCATCGTCGGCGCGCTCACTGGCCCCGCGACCCGGAAATTGACAGCGAACAGACCTTCATATTGCCCGCCGCCCAGCAGAGGCCCTAGCAAAGGCACCTGCGAGAATGCGTTGTTCAGCGCAAACCCCGGAACGAAGGTTCCGGCAATGTCGACACGATCCCGAGCGTAATCGATCGAGCCCTGGCCGGAGATTCCGATCTCGTTGCCCCAGATCACGCCGTCCTTGATCTCGATTCGGGACGGCGTCCTTATGAAACTGCCCTTGAGACCGACGAAGGGTACGTCATTGCCAACTTCGCGTGACGGGCTCCCGCCCTGCCCTGCGCGCGCTTGCTGGCTGAACTGCTCCCCGATAACCCTGCGCAGCGCGGGCTCGCCCTGCACCCGGAAGGTCCGGAAGGTCACGTCGCCCGACACGCTGTCGTCGGCAGGCCGGGCATCGACTCTGAGTTCGCCACCATAGGCTCGGCGGTAGATATCGAGATAGCGCAGCAGGGCGCCGCCATCGTCGCTGCGGAGCCGCACCAGCCGTGCCGCACCCTCGCGGGATTGTTGGACCGTGACCGGCGCACGTCCGATCCTGCCGGAAAAATCAAGTTGGCGAAGCTCCTTGTTGCGGAGTCCCAGCTTCAGAACGGCATTGCCGATCACCTCGCTGTTGAAGCCCGTCAGAATGGGGATCGCCAGATCGAGGTCCATGTCGGTCGGTGCGTCCCCTGGCCGCCGTGGCGCTGATGAACCGGCTGGAGGCTTCAGGAACGGCCTTGCATCGGCCACTTGCCCGCGCACGGTGACCTTGCTGATCTGCCCCTCCCGGCGCACCTCGACGCGCATGTCGTCCCCAGGGGACAACTTGACCTGCGTGAACGAGGCCCGCATCAGGGCACCACTGTCATCCAGCGACGCCTTGCCGCGCACCAGAACAGGGTTCGAATCGAGGGTCAGATCGACGAGTTCTGTCCCGTCCTTGTCGGTCTCGACCAGCGAGAACGTCAGCTTGCCCGGGCGTCCAGCAGGCTTTGACCAGCCCGGCAGGGCACCGTCGATGACTGCACGGGCGAGGTCGAATTCCAGCCGTGCCGGCGCATCCGGCTTGCGACCAAGGGGCTTTACCACGCGCAGCGCCAGCGGACCGGTCACCGTGCCATTGAGCCCGAGGCCACGACGCTGCCGCATGGCCTGATCCACATTCAGCGTCACGACCGCTTCGCCAACACCACGCCCGTCTTGCCTGAGGTCAATCTGGGCCGCTGCGCCATCGATCCGGGCATCGCCCTTGAGGCTGAGGCTGCCGCGCTCGTAGGTGACGGCCAGATTACCGTTCTCAAGAGTCTCATCCCCGATCAGCACCGTGGACGACAGGCCGGAAATGGTCCCCGATGACTGGATGATCACATCGCTGGCAACGATATGATCGACCAGCGGAAGCGACAGGCTGATGCGCAGGTCGATGCGCCCCTTCACGCTCTCGGGGTCGATCTGAGCGGGTGCGGACTCGCGCAGAGCCGGCTGAGCCATCAAGGCTGCCAGCGCATCCACGCCGCCGACGGTCCGGAAAGCCGCCCGTCCGATCGGCCTTGCCGCCGAGGTATCGGCAATAGCGAAGCTGCCTTCGCTGAGTTGCAAGCTCCGCCCCTTGGGCAGGTTGACACGCGCGGCGCTTGCGGTCAGCGCCAGCGCCCTGCCTGTGCCTACTCCGCTGATCACCAGATCATGCAGTTTGGGGATGCCCTCGCCGACAACGAACCGCACGCCTCGCCCGCTCACATCCACCCGCAGGCTTTCGTCGGGCGTGGGATCACCAGCCCGCGCCGCACGTACAGCGTCAGCGGTCATGTCCGTGACAAGGGTCAGGCTTTCGACGGTCCCGGCTTCCAGACGTTCAACCAGCAACTTGCGGATAACCGGGGAGATCGGCGCCGGCCATGCTGCCAACAGTCCCCTCACCTGGGAATCCTGCGCGCTCAGGCGCGAGACAAGGGTCGGCCCGTCGGACGTCTGCTCCACCCGGCCACTGCCCTGCACCGAAAGCCCTGGCCCTTGCAAGTCGAGTGCGGTCAGCACGGCCACGTTCAGGGCGCTGCCTTCGAGAGCGAACGTGGCCCTGGTCAGCGGCTGCACCGGGTCCTTGCCCTCGCCAGCAATCTGCCCAGTGGCCTCGCCCCTGATCTGCCAAAGGTCGCTTCTGTCGCGCACGAACACCCCGCTCATGGCCAGGTTGGTCTCGCCCTGACGGGCTTTCAGGTGCGTGACCTCGACGTGCTGCAAGGCAGCATCACCCGTGAAACCCGCCGTAAGTTCTTCGAACCCGATCGTTTCCTTGCCGCCGTCTGGTGAGGCGATGGTGCCGGCCCCAACCCTGATCGTGCCTTCCAGCCGCGCCGGCTGCCCGGCCGTGGGCACGAGGCTGATGCGTCCGCTGAGCGGAAACCCGGTCAGGATCGCGGAACCCGGCCCGGCGTAAAGACGCTCGGCCATATCGATCTGGAAAGCATGGATTGTGACATCGAGGCGCTTGCTGCCCTGCCCATCCGCCACGCTGGACACAACGATGTCCTTTGCTCCTGACAGAGCCGCCCCGCGCAGCCGCAAGGTTCGCCCGTAAGGCTCACGATCGAGGTGGAGCGCAACATTCTGCAGGCCGATGCGCTCGGTGCCATCAGGTGCGACCAGCGTCAGCGTCGAGCCTGTCAGCGCCACGCTGTCGAGGCCCGGCAGGACATTGTCATTGTCCAGCAGGGCTCCCAGAGCCGCCGCCGCCTGCTCGACCGGGCTCAGCGTGGTCGCCGGATCACCAGCATTGAGCGGCAACCGGGTATCGCCGGTCTCGAGTGTCAGAGCGCCGGTCGCATCAACCTTCAGCCTGATGTTGACGCCGTGCAGCTCGATGGAATGGATCCTGAGACTGCCACCCAGCAGCGACCAGGGGTCATAGCGGATGTCCGTGTCAGGCGTGCGCAGTCTGAGGCCAGAGGCATGCACGAATTCGGCGTTACGGATCTGGAGCACGGCCTGCCCCTCGCTGCGCACGATCGCGGCCTTGGCGGCCGTCACGCTCCAGTCGGCCCCGAGCCTGCGCTGCAGGTCGGAAGCCACATGATGCTGAAGGCCTGCGAGCGGCACGACACCTGAAATGAACAGCGCTCCCACCGCAGCGGCAAGCACGATGCCAACGACGCTGACCACGGTGGCGACGGCCGCGATGAGCCCGATGCGGTCGCGCTTCCGGCGCCGGCGCGGCGCTTTGGAAGCTTTGGCATCCTTGTCAGCCGCAGCCGGCGTGGGCACTGATTCGATCGCCAATCGGCTGGTCTCCAGAGTATCGCGGCCGTCCCCGAGGGGACAAACATCAGATGGCCGACTCGGACCTTCACGAGACGCGAGCTACCACTATATATGTATCGTTGTGAAGCAACACAAACCCGACGAAAGGAAAGCTGATGTCTCTCAAGATTGGCGATGCCGCCCCGGCGTTCTCCTTGCCGACAGATGGCGGCGGAACCATCTCGCTGGCCGGATTGAAAGGCAAGAATGTCTGCCTGTATTTCTACCCCAAGGATGACACCAGTGGCTGCACCAAGGAGGCGATCGCCTTCAACAGCCTGCGTGCGGACTTCGCTGCGGCCAACACGACGATCATCGGCCTGTCTGCCGACAGCGTCGCCAGCCATGACAAGTTTAAGAAGAAGTATGATCTCGGCTTCACGCTGGCCTCCGACGAGGCGAAGGCCGCCCTGGAAGCTTACGGTGTCTGGGTCGAAAAGAGCATGTATGGCAAGAAATACATGGGCATCGAGCGCACCACCGTCCTGATCGACAAGGCTGCCAAGGTCGCTGCGATCTGGAACAAGGTCAAGGTCGACGGCCATGCCGAGGAAGTCCTGGCCGCAGCCCGGAGCCTCTGAGCAACCGGCAACCTGTTGCGTCGGTCTTGCGCGCGAGGGACGTCCAGCCGAAAGGTTTTCTGGGCCGAGACCTGCCTGCAAGATGGGCCTTGACGGGCGAAAGCTCCCAAGAACCTGATGTTTGGAAAAGATTAACCCTGTTGGGGCGTAATCATCACGATCGTGAAATTTGTGGTGACTCGCTTGGCAAAAGTTCCGCCCTCTTCCAGATATGACCCCGGCCTCGTGACCGTGCGCCGCTCCACTATTGTCGCAGGCCTGTTCGCCGCGACGTTGCTGACCGGATGGGGCGCGGGTGCGACATGGCTGATCCTGACCAAAGACAGCTTTGCCGGCCACATGATCAAGCGCGCAACGGCGCGGCAGTATGTCTACGAAGACAGGATCGCCGCTCTCAAGAGCGAGATCGACAAACTGTCCAGCCGCCAACTCGTGGATCAGGATGGTGTCGAGGCTCGCGTGGCCGAACTCGTGACACGGCAGAGCCAACTCGAAACCAGACAATCCATCGTCGCTGCGCTCGCCTATAGCGTCAGCGGCCAGCAACTGGCGACCGGCAGGCCCGCTCGGAATGCCATTGCCCCGCAGCCTGCAGCCACCGCCAACACCACTGGCAGCATCTCCAGCTTTGCACCGTCATCCCGGCCCATGCCGGTTCCGGACATGCCGGGCTTGCGACGCGATCAGGAGCAACGCGCCACATCTGCCAGCGCATGGGACCAGAGCGCCCTCGATCCGTCCTTGCCGATCGCCGATCGCCTCGGCAAGGTCGAGCAGAGTCTGACAGCCGTGACCGCGGCACAGATCAAGGCGCTGAGCCGTCTCGAGACATCGGTGACGTCAGCTCATGCGTCCCTTCGCGCCGTGATCGGCGATGTCGGTCTTGACCCTGACCGGATGGTGCCGTCCGCCGGCGGCACGGCGCAAGGGGGCCCGTTCATTCCAGCAAGGCTTGATCCGCGGCTTGGTGCCTTCGAGGCGTCGGTTGTCCGGCTCCAGCCGCGCATCGTGGCTGTGGAGTGGCTGCGTTCGGTGGTCGGAGCGCTTCCGCTGCGCCGACCAATGGGCGTTGAAGCCGAGCAGACCAGTGCATTTGGCCACCGGCTTGACCCGTTCACCCGCTCGCTCGCGATGCATTCCGGCATCGATTTCCGCGCCGAGCACGGCACTCCCGTCAAGGCGGGCGGGGCCGGCGTGATCGTGCTGGCGGAATACAGCGGTGGATATGGCAACATGGTGGAGGTCGACCATGGTCATGGCATCACGACACGATATGCCCACCTGTCGCACATCGCTGTCAGCGAAGGTCAGAAGGTCCGCCACGGAAGCATCATTGGCCGGGTCGGATCGACCGGCCGCTCGACCGGCCCGCATCTGCACTATGAAACGCGGATCGAAGGCGATGCGGTTGATCCCGTGCGGTTTCTGCGCGCCGGCCAGCGCCTCGGCGACGCCAACTGAGTGGCGGGCGACAGGCTTTTTTCCGCTCAGGTCGCTTTACTCAACATCGCCGACATCGCCCACCGTTGTGCCGTAGACGCGTTGCGCCAGTGACGCTTCCATGAACGGGTCGAGATCACCATCAAGCACATCGGCGGGACTGGTGGATGTGGCACCCGTCCGCAGATCCTTCACCAGTTGATAGGGCTGGAGCACATAGGACCGGATCTGGTGACCCCAGCCGATATCGGTCTTGGACGCGGCGACAGCATTGGCTTTCTCTTCCTGCTTGCGCAGTTCATGCTCGTAGAGCCGCGCGCGGAGCATGTCCCACGCCTTGGCGCGGTTCTTGTGCTGCGACCGCTCCTGCTGGCAACCGACGACGATCCCGGTTGGCATGTGCGTAATGCGCACAGCCGAATCGGTCGTGTTGATGTGCTGGCCGCCTGCGCCCTGCGCCCGGAACGTGTCGATGCGGCAATCCGACTCCTTGATCTCGATGACGATCCGGTCGTCCACGACGGGATAGACCCAGGCCGAGGCGAACGAGGTTTGCCGACGCGCATTGGAATCGAACGGGGAAATCCGCACGAGCCGGTGCACGCCCGACTCTGTCTTGAGCCAGCCGTAGGCATTGTGGCCCTTGATCAGCAGCGTGGCGGACTTGATGCCGGCCGTGTCCCCAGACTGGCTTTCCATCAACTCAACCTTGAACTTCCGGCGATCGGCCCAGCGCGTATACATGCGCAGCAGCATTTCCGCCCAGTCTTGGCTCTCGGTTCCGCCGGCACCGGGATGGATTTCGATATAGGTGTCGTTGGCGTCAGCCTCGCCGGACAGCAGCGTCTCGACCTGCCGGCGCGCACCTTCCTCGTGCACAGCCCGCATCGCGGCCTCGCCTTCGAGAATGGTTGCCTGATCCCTCTCGATCTCACCCAGTTCGATCAGCGTCTTGGCGTCGTCGAGGTCGCGCTCCAACTTGCCGATGCCGTTGATCTGGTCTTCGAGCATGGTGCGCTCGCGCATGATCTTCTGCGCCAGTTCGGCATTGTTCCAAAGGTCAGGGTCTTCGGCCTGGCCGTTCAGTTCGGCGAGGCGCTTGAACGCGGTATCGTAGTCAAAGATGCCTCCTCAGCAGTCCAATCGACTGCTTGGCGGCTTCCGCGAGGGATTCGATTTCAGGGCGCATGGAACGGGAACTGTCCTGTCAGGCAGACATCCGGACGCGCACAAGGCGCCGGACTTTGGTCTCGGAAGGCCGGCCGGATATCCCGCCTCGCGGAACCTCACTTAGTCATGCAAGGCCGGCCTGTAAAGCACGGAGCCACAGAGCAGCCGCGGGCCTCAGGCTCAGTATAGGCCGCCGGTGCCCGCGCCGATATTGCGTTCGGCCTCTGGCGAGACACTGATGCCGCGCCGGCCATCGGCACCAGACAGCCCGATGATCGAATAGCTGTCAGGTGGGGCCGTGCCCGGCTTGAAGGCCTCCAGGAAGCCGCCGGGTCCGCTCGACCGCATGCCGCTGCGTGGATCGACCGGGATCAGCTTGATGTTGGCAGGGACCCGGAACGGCGTATCAGGCTTGTCGCGCAAGGCGGCCCGCATGAAATCGCGGAACACGGGGGCCGCATACTGCCCGGCCGTCGCCGAATTGCCGAGTGACTTCGGCTTGTCGAAACCCAGATAAACCCCGACAGCGAGATCGGGCGAGTAGCCGACGAACCAGACGTCCTTTGCTTCGTTGGTCGTCCCGGTCTTGCCAGCAAGCCGCTTGCCCACATCCTTGATCACTGTCGCCGTGCCACGCTGCACGACGCCTTCGAGCATGGATGTCATCTGGTAGGCAGTCAGCGGATCGAGCACCTGCTCGCGGTTGTCCACGAGGCGCGGTTCGCGCTGGTTGTTCCATGTTTCCGCCACGCAGCCTTCGCAGATGCGCTCGTCGTGGCGATAGATCGTGGCGCCCCAGCGGTCCTGGATGCGGTCGATCAGCGTCGGCTTGATCCGGCGTCCGCCATTGGCCAGCATCGCGTAGGCCGTCGTCATGCGCATCACCGTCGTCTCGCCGGCGCCAAGCGACATCGAGAGCACAGGCAACATGTCATCATAGACACCAAAGCGACGCGAATACTCGGATACCAGCGGCATGCCAACATCCTTGGCCAGCCTGACGGTCATCAGGTTCTTCGACTGCTCGATGCCGAAGCGCAAGGTGCGCGGGCCAGCAGGCTTGCCATCGTAGTTCTCCGGTTCCCATACACCGAGCCCGCCACCCTGATCGATCGAGATCGGGCCATCGAGAACGATACTCGACGGCGTATAGCCATTGTCGAGCGCCGTGGCGTAGACGAACGGCTTGAACGACGAACCGGGCTGCCGCAGCGCCTGCGTGGCGCGGTTGAACTCTGACTGGTCATAGGAGAAACCGCCAACCATCGCGAAAACGCGGCCGGTATGCGGGTCCATCACGACGATCGCGCCGTTGACCTCAGGGATCTGGCGCAGTCGCGCAACGCCGGGCCGTCCATCGACCGGCTCGACATAGATCACGTCACCGACGCTGACGACCTGTCGCAGGTTGCGCCGTGTCCAGCGGAGGCCATCGGCGGTCAGCGTGACCATTTCGCGTTCGTTCGAAAGCTGGTTCCCCAACTCCCGGCGCGGCTGAAGGCCGACGCGCGCGCTGTCGGTGCCCACCTCTGTGACAACGCCCAGCCGCCACGGCTGCACATCGGCCAGAGCCGGCACTGCGGACAAGGGCACGCCCCAGTCGCGACCGGCGACCTCGATCTTCTGGAGAGCGCCACGCCAGCCGCGCGCCTCATCATAGCGCACGAGGCCATCGACCAGCGCCTTGCGGGCCATCAACTGCATCTTGGGGTCGATGGTCGTGCGGACCGAGAGCCCGCCTTCCATCACCTTCTTCTCGCCGTAGCGTTCATTGAGGTCGCGGCGCACGTCTTCAGCAAAGAAGCCGGCTGCGATATTGTTTGGCGAGATGTTGCGCGACACAACGCCAAGCGGCATCTTCTTGGCAGCCTCCACATCTTCCCGCTTCGCCGTTCCATCGATCGCCATGCGGTCAAGCACATAGTTGCGGCGTTCGATTGCGCGCTCACGGTTTCGGAACGGATGCAGTTCCGAAGGAGCTTTCGGCAGGGCCGCAAGATACGCAGCCTCATGCAGTTGCAGTTCGTGCACCGACTTACCGAAGTAATCGAGGGCAGCCGCAGCAATCCCGTGGCTCAGACGACCGGGAGTGACGGCGCCAAGATAAATCTCGTTGAGATATAACTCGAGGATCTTGTCCTTCGAGTAGGCCGATTCCATGCGGATCGCGACGAGCGCTTCGCGGATCTTGCGCTCGAATGACCGCTCGTCTCCCACGAGGAAGTTCTTGGCGACCTGCTGGGTGATCGTGGAGCCGCCCTGAAGGCGACGGTTGGTGCCACGGTTGCGGAAACTGGTCACGACTGCGCGCACCAGGCCTTCCGGATCAACGCCCATATGGCGATAGAAGTTCTTGTCTTCGGCGGCGAGGTAAGCGTTGATCACGAGCTTCGGCACGGCCTGGATCGGCAGATAGAGCCGGCGCTCCTTGGCATACTCGGCGATCAGCGACCCGTCGCCGGCATGCACGCGCGACATTACCGGTGGTTCGTAGTTCCTGAGCTGGGCGTAGTCAGGAAGGTCCTTCGAATAATGCCAGATCACCGCCGCCACCGCAGCGACGCCAATCAGGAAGACGACAGCGCCGACTGCGAACAGCCAGCCGAAGAAACGAAGGACGAACCGCATCAAGCCCTCAGGTGGGAGTCAGAAGCGAGCGTGGCTCCGGTGCTCTCACCGGCAGCCTAAGCCCTGCCAACAATATAAACATGGTTTATGACCAGATAATCAACGCCCATACCATGGCATACGCGCCGAATCCACAGTGAGCCATAGTTAAGGTGAAATCGGGGCACCGGACCGGTGGACAGGTGCGCGTGTCGAAAAATGTCTGCTCACCGCCCGCGCAATCGCTTCGGCCGCCACCCATTGCCATTCTGCCGATGTCAGAAGCGCTATGTCGCTCTTGCTCGACAGGAACCCGAGTTCGATCAGCAATGATGGCACATCGGGCGCTGTCAGCACCCGGAACCCGGCAGCACGTTGCGGAATGCGGTGCATCTTCACCGCGCCGGACATCTCGGTAACCAGCCGGGCTGCGGCGGCTCCGGACTGGGCCCGCGTTTCGCGCAACGCAAGGTCCATCAGGATATCGACGATCTCGCCGCCGCCCTGCCCCGCGTCAGCGCCAGCCAGCGCATCTGCCGCGTTCTCCTTTTGCGCAAGCCGGGCCGATTCCGCGTCCGTCGCTCGGTCCGATCCCGTGTAGATGGTAGCCCCGCGCACATCCTGCGCGGCAGACAGTGAATCTGCATGCAGCGACACGAAAAGGTCGGCACGGGCCTCGCGCGCCACCCGCACGCGCTCCGACAAACTGAGGAAGCGATCATCGGCGCGGGTCATGATCACACGCGCATGGCCCAAGGCCTCGATCTGCTCCTTCAGCTTGAGCCCGATCGCCAGCACGACAGCCTTCTCCGTGACCCCCCCTGTCGCCACGGCACCGGGATCGATGCCGCCGTGGCCGGGGTCGATCACCACCAGGGGTCGCCTGTCCTGGCTGGGTCGGGGCTCGATCTGGAGCGGGGCCAGCGCGGCCTGGGCACGCCGCTCGGCGCCGGCAGCCACCAACCCATCGAAGTCGCTGCGCGGGATCGGCTCGAACTCGATGCTGAGATCGACGATACCATCCGCCCTGCTGCGCTGGACCAGCTGTTTCACCCGTGCCGGTGCGGACAGATCGAACACGATGCGGGAGCGACCCGGTGCCACCAGCCCGGCGCGAAATTGCGGTACCAGCGCACCCTTGCGCGCTTTGGGCGCAGCCGCCTGGAGGTTCACTTCTGGAAGCGCGGCGACAATGCGCAAGGGTTGGTCGAGCACCTCGAAGCTGACATCAAGGCGTTGCGACACTGCCATCGTGAAGCGTGCGCTGCGTTCGCTGCTCTCCAGCCGCGCATCGATTGCGACAGGCGTTGATGACACAGGCTGCGTGCCAGCCGCGGCCGCACTGGCCGAGCGGCTCTTGGCACCGTTCTGGGCGGACACGCTGTCAGCGGCGAGCCCGGGCACCAGCGCGAGGCACGCCGCAACGACGAGGAACGACCGCGAGGCCGACGCGGCGGCTCGTGGCAGTCCTGTCTGTCCGCAGCGCGCCTTGCCTGCCAAGACGCTATTTTGCCGGTTTCGTTCCAAAAGCTTGCCAATGACCATGGACTGTCTGTATTGGATTCTTGGACGCAGTGCAGCGTCATTTGAATCGTTGGCGTTGATGCTCATCTGAGAGCAGGCGTTCCCGGTTCGCGACATCGGCCCATGTTTGCATGCCGGCGGTTATCGGGTTGCAAATGGTGTGTCGTCTGCGCTGTGGGCCTTGGTCAAACGGATCGCGAGTGATCGTAGCGGAAACTTGGACACGGGAAATGCTCCGTGCCTCCTCGGGGTCATGAGCGTGATTATGAGCTGCCGCCATGCGGCATGCTGCAGGTTCAGGTCGTAATGTCGAGGGTTCTGGCGCGATCGCGCCAAACGTCCCGTCTGGAGACAGTGCATGCGCGGCGTCAGAGCGCGCTTGCTCAATCGACCTTGTTTTCGTCACTTCCCACACCATTGGCTGGCTCCGTCCAGCCTCGCCGCAGAACAACCCTCCGCATGCAGCTTGCTGCGCGCGCGAATAAGGGGGTGCGCGCTGCGCCGCATTCAGGTTCTATTCAATGCCAAACAAGATGCTTATCGATGCTTCGCACCCGGAGGAGACCCGGGTCGTTGTCGTACGCGGCCAGAAGGTCGAGGAATTCGACTTCGAGTCTGCGTCCCGCCGCCCGCTGAGGGGCAACATCTATCTCGCCAAGGTCACACGGGTCGAACCGTCGCTGCAAGCTGCCTTCGTCGAGTATGGTGGCAACCGGCACGGCTTCCTCGCCTTCTCCGAAATCCACCCTGACTATTACCAGATTCCCGTCGCTGATCGTCAGGCCCTGCTCGCCGAGCAGGCCCGCTACGACGATGATACAGAAGCTGACGCCGAGCCGCGCGAACGGGGCGCAGAACGCAACGGCGAACGCAGTGGCGAGCGCGGACGTGGTCGCCGCAGGCGGCGCGGCGGTAAGGACGGAGGCCGCGATGGTAGCCGCGAAAAGCGTGCGAACACCGATGAATCCGTTTCTGCCGCTTTCGACGAGAATGGCGAACCGATGCCGCGCGACGAGGACAATGGCGAATTCGCACCGGCACAGCGCGACATGGCAGAGGGCGGCGACGACGGGCAGGATGAGGACAACCGGCGCGGTCGATCTGATGATACCGAAGGCCGTGATGACGACGCCCGTGATGACGAAGGCCGCGACGAGGCCAGCGAAGATGGCGGTGACGACAACGGCGACGAGGGCAGCCGCGACGAGCGCCCTGCCCCCGAAACCATGGGTGGCGGCGACGCGCTCGACGACGTGCCAGAACGCCCGCGTTACCAGAGCCGCCGGCAATACAAGATCCAGGAAGTCATCAAGCGTCGCCAGATCCTGCTCGTTCAGGTCGTTAAGGAGGAGCGCGGCAACAAGGGCGCAGCCCTGACCACCTACCTGTCGCTTGCAGGCCGCTACTCGGTGCTGATGCCCAACACCGGCAAGGGCGGCGGCATCTCGCGCAAGATAACCAGCGCCGAGGACCGCAAGCGCCTCAAGGAAATCGCCGGCGAACTGGAGGTGCCGGACGGAATGGGCATCATCCTGCGCACCGCTGGGGCCTCACGCACCAAGCCCGAGATCAAGCGCGACTACGAATATCTGATGCGCATGTGGGAGAGCGTCCGCGAACTCACGCTCAGTTCGTCGGCACCGGCGCTGGTCTATGAGGAAGGCTCGCTGATCAAGCGCGCCATCCGCGACCTTTACAACAAGGACATCGAAGACATCCTCGTCTCCGGCGATGGCGGCTATCGTGAAGCCAAGGACTTCATGAAGATGCTGGCCCCCAGCCATGCCAAGACGATCAAGGCGTATCGCGAGCAGCAGCCGCTCTTTGCCAAGTTCGGCATCGAGAGTCAGCTTGACGCCATGTTCTCCAGCCAGGTGACGTTGAAGTCTGGCGGCTACATCGTCATCAACCAGACCGAGGCCCTGGTCTCGATCGACGTCAACTCAGGACGCTCGACCCGCGAACACAACATCGAGGATACCGCTCTCAAGACCAACCTTGAAGCGGCAGAGGAAGTCTCCCGCCAGTTGCGCCTGCGCGATCTGGCCGGGCTGATCGTCATCGACTTCATCGACATGGAAGAGAAGCGGAACAACCGCCATGTCGAGAAGAAGCTGAAGGATTGCCTCAAGAACGACCGCGCCCGCATTCAGGTCGGCCATATCTCGGCCTTCGGGCTAATGGAAATGTCGCGCCAGCGCATCCGTACTGGCGTGCTCGAAAGCTCGTCCGTCAAGTGTCCGCATTGCGACGGCACCGGCTTTGTGCGTTCGACACCTTCGGTCGCTCTGCAGATCCTGCGGGCGGTGGAGGAGACCCTGATCCGGTCATCCACCCACAACCTGATCGTCAAGACACGCACCGAAGTGGCGCTCTATGTGCTTAATCAGAAGCGTGCGCACCTGACTGATCTGGAAGCCCAGTTCGGCGTTAGCGTCATTCTGGCCGTCGATGACCACCTGATGGGTTCCACCTACTATGTGCTCGAGCGCGGCGAGTTTGTGCAGGCTGAGCCTCGCGCCCAGATCAGCGGCATGCGTGCTGAAAGCGTCATCCCCGAAGACGAGGATGACGGTGTCGAAGCCGAGGCAGCCGAGGACGAACTCGGTGGTGACGATGCTGACGGCGTTGCCCGCACGGAGGAGACCGCAGAGGAGCGTGAGCGCAACGACGCCAGCGAAGGCGGCCGTCGCCGCAAGCGCCGCCGCCGCCGCCGTGGCCGCGGAGACCGCGAAGCAGGCTCGGATCGTGCCGACGGTCAACGTCAGGACAACGGCGAAGACGGCGATGAGGATGCTGCTCCTGCCGGCGAGACCGATGCAGAAGCAGCGCCCGTCCGCGCCGCGGTCGATGAGGATGGCGAGGCGCGTCCTTCGCGTGGCCGCCGTCGTGGCCGCCGTGGTGGCCGCCGCACCCGCGAGGAGATCGCGCGCGACGACGCCGAAGCTGCTGAAGCAGAAGCCCTCGAGCCAGGACCGGTCGAGGCGGTAGAATCGGAAGCGGCTCCTGAACCGGTGCCTGCACCGGTCGAACCTGCACAAGAGCACGCTGCCGAGAAGCCGAAGCGCCGCAGTCGCAAGAAGGTCGTGGCCGAAGCCCCGGCTGACGTGGTCACCGAGGCCGTGCCTGCTGCTGCGATGGATGATGAGCCTGTGGCAGAGCCGCCGCGCCCGGTACCAGTCGCACAGGTGGTCGAAACTGTCGTTCCAGAGCCGGAACCCGTGGCCATCGTGCTGTCGGAGGTCGACCCCAATCGCCCGCGCCGGGGTGGCTGGTGGAGCAAGAAGTAACCTGAAGATCACATGATTTCAAACGATTGAAAACTGCCCTTCATGCCCTGCATGAGGGGCCCTTTTTTGCATTCCGTCAACGCCGCCAAGCGCCGAGCCGCTTCACAGCCTCGTGCATATCCGCCTCGGTGCCAGCGAAGGACAGCCTCACGAAGCGCTGGCCGTTGAAGGTGTCGAAGTCGAGGCCGGGCGTCATGGCGACACCAGCTTCGCTGAGGGCTCGCTGGCAGAAATCCATGCTGTCATTGGTCAGGTCCGAGACATCGCTGTAGATGTAGAAAGCGCCATCGACGGGCATAAACCGTCCGAGCCCGAGCCCTGGCAGCGCGTCCATCAGGATCTCCCGGTTGCGCGCATAAAGCTGGCGGACCTGTTCCATCTCGTCCTGCCCGTCAAAGGCCGCCAGTGCTCCGATCTGGCTGAGATAGGGCACCGAGATCGCCATGTTCTGCTGGAGACGTTCGATCGGGCGGACCAAATACTCCGGCACGATCATCCATCCGACACGCCAGCCTGTCATGCAGAAATACTTGGAGAACGAATTAATGATCACGCAGTCGGGATCGTGGACAAGGGCCGTGCCAGCGCTCTGGCCGTAGGTCAGCCCATGGTAAATTTCGTCCGAGATGAACCAGATGCCGAGCCTCTTGCAGGTGGCGGCCACATCGCGGAGCGCCTCCGTGCTCATCACCACGCCGGTAGGGTTGGCCGGGCTCATGGCCAGCACGCCAGACAGCGGTGCCGAGCGGTGGGCGGCCACGATCGCCGCTCCGGACAGGGCATGGCGCGTCTCAGGCCCTGTGGGGATCTCAGAGACATCGAGGCCTAGTGCCCCGAGGATGTTGCGGTAGGCCGGATAGCCTGGCGAGGAGATCGCGACACGCTGGCCTGCGTCGAACATCGACAGAAAGGCTAGCGTGAAGCCGCCCGAAGAGCCGGTTGTCACGATGACGCGCGCCGGATCGACACTCACGCCATACCAGTCCCGATAATGCTGAGCGATGCGTTCGCGCAGCGGCCAGATGCCCAAGGCTTCCGTGTAGCCGACCTTGCCGGTCTCCAGCGCCCGCGCCACCGCGTCGCGCGCCGTGCGCGGTGCCGGATGGCCGGGCTGGCCGACCTCGAGATGGATGACCGATCCGCCGCTCCGTTCGATGCGGACGGCTTCCGACATGACGTCCATGACGATGAATGACGACACCCCCTGGCTGCGCCGGGAGACCGGCAAAGCCGGCATCCGGTCATCCGGCACTAGGCTTTGCATCTGGCTGGAACGGATTTCGGACACAGCGGATCATCCTTTGGCACATTCGGCAGGGGCGGTCGCAATCTTGCCTTTAACGGCTTCTAGGCGGATAACCGCTTTCATGCGGGAGGCAACCGGTTTTCGACGATGAGCATGGCTGATCCTGTTCCTTTGGCAGCACACCGGCCCCCGCCCCGGCATACTTGGCCGCGCCTTGTAGGGCGCATGCTGCTGGCCGGGTCCATGCTGTGCGCCGCCGCTGGCCAGCCTGCGCCCGCGAAAGCGCAGGGACGGCAGATCTCGATTGTCCGGGATACCGAGATCGAGCAGTTGCTGCGCGAGTATTCGGCTCCGATCTTCCGGGCAGCCGGCGTCAATGCCAGCCAGACCGATATCGTGCTGATCCAGGACCGGACGTTCAACGCCTTTGTCGCCAATGGCCGGCGCATCTTCATGAATGTCGGCGTTCTGATGGAGGCCGACACGCCCAACGAGGTGATCGGGGTCATCGCCCACGAGACCGGGCACATCGCCGGCGGGCATCTGGCGCGCCTGAGGCAGGAAATGTCGTCGGCCCAGATCTTTGCGGCGATCGGCATGCTGGCCGGAGCTGGTGCTGTCGTCGGCGCAGCCCGCAGCGGAGACCGCGTCGGCAATGCCGGCTTAGGAGCTGCAGGCGTGTTCGGCGGCGGCGCGGAAATGGCCCGCCGCAGCCTGCTGGCTTACCAGCGCTCGGAGGAGCAGGCGGCAGACCGCGCAGCCGTGCGCTTTCTGGATGCCACGGGGCAAAGCTCGCGCGGCATGCTCCGCACCTTCGAACGCTTTGCCGAGTCTGCGATGTTCTCGTCCCGCTCGATTGATCCTTACCAGATCAGCCATCCGCTGCCGACCGAACGCATCGCGCAGTTGAAGACCCTGGCTGAAGCCAGCCCGCACTACGGATCACGCGACAACCCTGCCCTTCAGGCGCGGCACAATCTGGCGCGCGCCAAGCTGTTCGGCTTCATCGAGCGCTTTGACGGGATCGGACGGCGCTATCCGGCCCATGACCAGTCGGTCGCCGCACGCTATGCCCGCGCCATCGCCGCCCACCGCTCGGGCAAGATGCAGGAAGCACTCGGCGGCATCGACGGGCTGCTGCGTGAACAGCCGGGCAATCCTTATTTCCACGAGTTGCGCGGTCAGGTCCTGCTCGAAAGCGGGCGTGCGCAGGCCGCGGTCGAGCCCTTGCGACGGGCGGCGCGTGCCGTGCCCACATCCGGGCTGATCAGGGGCATGCTCGGGCAGGCGCTTCTCGCGTCCGGCTCGCCGACTGCCCTCGACGAAGCCATCCGCGAGCTGTCCTACGCGGCGCAGCGCGAGAAGGAACTCGCTGATCCGCACCGTCATCTGGCCACCGCCTATGCCCGCAAAGGCAACATCGGCATGGCCGAACTGTCGGCAGCGCAGGCGGCCTTCCTGTCGGGCGATCTGGTCAGCGCCCAGACCCAGGCCACGCGCGCCATCCAGAAGCTGCCCGCCGGTTCGCCCGGAAAGCTGCGCGCTGAGGATATCGTGAATTATCGCCCGCCCCGGACGTGATACGAATGCTGAAAGTGGATTGCTGGCGCGCGATTCGTGCCGGATGCCTCATTGCAAGGATAACGATGATGTTTCGCACGCTCGCCCTTACCTTCGCTGCCGCGACCGCACTTGTCGGCGTCATGGCACATCAACCGGCCGCCGCGCAGCAAGGCGTCTCGGCCGACCAGAAGTTGGCGATCGAGGCGATCATCAAGGATGTGCTCCTCAAGAACCCCGAAATCATCCAGGAAGCGCTGGTCGAGCTTGAGCGCCGCCAGCAGCAGGCCCAGGTCGATTCGCAAAAGCAGGTGCTCGTTTCCGAGCGCGCGGCCATTTTCGAATCGCCGAAGAGCGCCGTGGCCGGCAATCCGCAGGGCGATGTCGTGCTGGTCGAGTTCTTCGACTACAATTGCGGCTTCTGCAAACGCTCGCTCGTGGATATCCAGGAACTGATCAAGCAGGATTCGAAACTCAAGGTCGTGCTCAAGGATTTCCCGGTTCTGGGGGCCGATTCCGTCGAGGCCAGCCGCGTAGCTGTTGCCGTCAAGAACCAGCTCAAGGGTGAAAAGTACTGGGCCTTCCACGTCGCGCTGATGTCCACGCGTGGCCGCATCAATGGCGCCAAGGCTCTCGAAGTCGCCAAGGATCATGGCGTCAACATCGATCAGGCCCGGCGCGAAATGGAAAGTGCCGAGGTTCGCAGCGTCATTGAGGACACGGTTGTGCTCGGTGACAGGCTCGGCCTTACCGGCACACCAGCCTTCGTGCTGGCCGACGAGATCATCTTCGGTGCTGTCGGGGTCGACCAGATCAGGAGCCGCATCGCAGCTGTCCGCAAGTGCGGCAAAACCAGCTGCGCCTGACCCGTTTGCCCTGACAAGCGCTGCCAATCGGTCGGATTATCCATTGCCGGAGAAGATCCGGTGCCGAACGATCAACAGCCCACCGGCAGGACGCCCTTTCGCTCTGGCACAACAGCGGCTAAGAGGGCAGGAGTTTGCCGGGCCTGACCCGTGCGCCACGGAGCTTGCATGGTCGCGGTTCATCTCATCAACGGCCCGAACCTCAACCTGCTCGGTCGGCGCGAGCCGTCAACCTATGGCGCGACCACGCTCGCCCAATTGGAGGAGCGGATGGTCGGCCTCGCCCGGGAAAAGGGCGTGCAGCTCACCTGCCACCAGTCCAACATCGAGGGCGAGTTGGTGACGCTGATGCAAAAGGCCGGCCTTGCCGGCGAAGGCGTTATCATCAATGCGGGAGCCTACACACACACCTCGATCGCGCTCCGGGACGCGATCAAGGGGGCGGACACGCTGGCGATCGAGGTTCACATCTCGAACGTGCATGCCCGCGAAGAGTTCCGCCATCATTCCTTCATGGCCCCCGTCTGCGCCGGCGTGATTGCCGGTTTCGGCACAAGAAGCTACGAACTCGCGCTTGACGCGATCATTCCCCTCCTTCAGGCCAGAGCCTCCCGGGCCGGCTGAAGGCATTTGCCAGAAAGACCCATTGCATGGCCACCAAAAGCCCGATCGACCCTGATCTCGTCCGCGATCTCGCACAGCTCATCAATGAAACCGACCTGACCGAGATCGAGGTCCAGAAGGGCGATCTGCGCATCCGCGTGGCCCGCGCCATCACTGCGGCCATCCAGGTGCCGATGCAGCAGCCGATGATGCAGGCTGTTCCGCAAGCCGCCGCCCCTGCGATGGCAGCGCCCGCCCCTATCAGCAGCAAGGCTGCAGCCGCCGCGCATCCCGGCGCGGTCAAGTCGCCCATGGTCGGCACAGCCTATCGCCGCCCCTCGCCGGATGCCAAGGCGTTCGTCGAGATCGGCTCAGTGGTCAAGGAAGGCGAGAAGATCCTGCTTGTCGAAGCGATGAAGACCTTCAACGAGATCGTTACGCCCCGCGCCGGCACCGTCACTGCGATCATGGTCGAGGATGGCCAGCCCGTGGAGTATGGCGAGCCGCTTGTGGTGATCGAGTAAAGGTGGCGCCGGGTCATGTTTGACAAGATCCTGATCGCGAACCGTGGCGAGATCGCGCTGCGGGTGCTGCGCGCAGCCAAGGAACTCGGCATCGCGACCGTCGCCGTCCACTCGACCGCCGATGCCGAAGCGATGCATGTGCGCCTTGCCGACGAAAGTGTCTGCATCGGCCCGCCGGTGGCGCGCGAGTCCTATCTCAATATGCCGGCCCTGATTGCCGCCTGCGAGATCACTGGTGCCGATGCCGTGCACCCCGGCTATGGCTTCCTGTCCGAGAACGCCCGGTTTGCGGACATGCTCGCCGCGCACAACATCACCTTCATCGGCCCCAAGGCGGAGCATATCCGCATCATGGGCGACAAGATCGAGGCCAAGCGCACGGTGCGCCGCCTCGGTATTCCTTGCGTTCCAGGGTCAGATGGCGGCGTCACCGAGGATGCCGAAGCCCTCCGCATCGCCAGGGACATCGGCTTTCCCGTCATCATCAAGGCTGCTGCCGGCGGCGGCGGTCGCGGCATGAAGGTAGCGCGCGGCGAGGATGATATCGTCGTCGCTCTCCAGACAGCGCGAACCGAGGCCAAGGCCGCGTTCGGCGATGATGCGGTCTATATCGAGAAGTATCTCGAAAAGCCCCGACATATCGAGATTCAGGTGCTGGGTGATGGCAAGGGTCACGCAATCCATCTCGGAGAGCGCGATTGCTCGTTGCAGCGCCGCCACCAGAAGGTCTGGGAAGAGGGCCCCTCGCCTGCCCTCAATGCTTCGATGCGCGCCGAAATCGGCGATGTCTGCGCCAAGGCAATGCAGGAACTGCAGTACATCGGCGCCGGCACGATCGAGTTCCTGTATGAAGACGGCAAGTTCTACTTCATCGAGATGAACACCCGCATCCAGGTCGAGCATCCCGTCACCGAGATGATCACCGGCATCGATCTGGTCAACGAGCAGATCAGGATCGCCGCAGGCGCCGAGCTGTCGATCAAGCAGTGCGACATCGTGCTGGAAGGCCATGCCATCGAATGCCGCGTCAACGCCGAACATCCGTCGACATTCCGGCCATCACCGGGCCGCATCCAGTCGTTTCATACCCCCGGCGGCCTTGGCGTCCGCGTCGATTCAGCCGCCTATCAGGGCTATGTGATCCCGCCGCACTACGATTCACTCGTCGGCAAGCTGATCGTCCATGGCCGCACCCGCAACGAATGCTTGATGCGTCTTCGCCGTTCGCTCGATGAATTCGTCGTCGATGGCATCGATACGACGCTGCCGTTGTTTCGCAAGCTGGTGCGCAATCAGGACATCCAGAACGGCCAGTATGACATCCACTGGCTGGAGAAGTTCCTCGCCGCCGGCGGGATGGACTGAGCTCAGCCGCGTACGCGTCCGTTCATCCGCCGAAGGCAATATCGCTGCGCACAACAGTGATCTGCATGCCATCATGGGCGGGGCGCACGCCATCGGGCAAGATGGCTGTGAGGGCAGCGTGGTCCAGATCGGTGTGCAGGTTCGTAAGCACAGCCTGGCGGGGTCTGGCGCGCTCGATCCATGCCAGCGCCTGCGCGAGCGAGAAGTGCGCCGGATGTGGAGTATGGCGTAGTGCGTCGATGATCCAGACATCGAGCCCATCGAAATGCGCAGCGATCTCATCCGGAATGCCGCTGACATCGGGCAGATACATCACATTGCCGATCTTCAGAGCCAGCGAACCGATATCGCCGTGCACGACGCCCAACGGCAGGATCTCGACCACCCCACCCTCGCCCGTCACCGAGAAAGGCTGACCGGCATTGATCTGATGCCGGATCGCAATCGGTGGATAGCTGCTGCCCGGCAGCGTTTCGAAGATGTAGCGGAACCGTTCCAGCATCACTGATCCGGTCACGGCATCGGCATGGACGTCAACCGTGCGCCGCATGTGCAGAACCAGGGGCCGCAGATCGTCGATGCCGTGGGTATGGTCGGCATGCTCGTGGGTGAGCACGACCCCGTCGAGATGGGTGATGTCCGCCGTGATCAGTTGCTCGCGCAGATCAGGGCCGGTATCGACCAGAATCCGCGTCGTGCCATGATGTCCGATCCGCTCGATCAGCACCGAGCAGCGCCGGCGCCGGTTCTTCGGATTGGCTGGATCACAAGCCCCCCATCCCATGCCGGGGCGTGGCACTCCGCCAGATGAGCCGCAGCCCAGGATCGTGATCCTGAGCGTCATGCGGCAGGGGCAGTCTTGGCGAAGGTCGCCATGCGCGGGAACACGCGTTCGGCATTGGCGGTCGTGATCGCGGCCAGTTCCTCCGCTGTCACGCCCTTGACCTTCGCCATCACTTCCGCCGTGCGCGCCACATAGGCAGGCTCGTTGGGTTTGCCGCGATAGGGTTCCGGTGCAAGGTAAGGCGCGTCGGTTTCCACCAGCAGCCGGTCAAGTGGCACCTCGGCCACGATCGCCCGCAGCGCTTCGGAGCGCTTGAAGGTGATGATGCCTGAAAAGGACAGGTAAAAGCCCAGTTCGAGCCCCGCCCGGGCAAGGTCCACGCCTGAGGAAAAACAGTGCAGGATCGCGCCGAACGGGCCACGCGCGTGTTCACCGCGCAGGATCCCGATCATGGCCTCGTCCGCATCACGGGCATGGATGACAAGCGGCAGACCGGTGGCGCGTGCCGCCTTGATATGGGTGCGAAACACCCGCTCCTGCACATCGCGCGGGCTCTTGTCGTAGAAGAAATCCAGCCCCGCCTCGCCGATCGCCACGCATTTCGGTGAGTGCGACAGCTTGATCAGGGTCTCCACTGGCGTGTCGGGTTCTTCAGCGGCATTATGCGGATGCGTGCCGATCGTCCAGAACACAGGGGCAAAACGCTCGCTGAGAGCTTTGTAGCCGGCATGCCGCGCCACGTGCGTCGAGATCGTGACAAGCCGGCAAACTCCCGCGGCCCGGGCCCGGGCAACCACAGCGTCGATATCAGCCAGCAGGTCCGGATAGTCGAGATGGCAGTGGCTATCGACCAGCATCACCCGGCAGCCCCCTCGACCGCCGGCTCGACATAACGCGGGAAGATGCCGGCCGGCTCAGGCAATGCGGTGCCGGCAACCAGGCGATGCGCTGCGCCAAGATGGGCGAAGTCGCGCGCCTGTGCCGGAACGCTGAGTAGATCGAGCAACTGTGCAGATGCGGTCGGGATGACTGGCTGGGTCAGGATGGCTGCCTGCCGCAACAGCTCCGCCGTAACGTAAAGCACCGTCTGCATCCGGGCCGGATCGGTCTTGCGCAGCACCCAGGGGGCCTGCGCCGCGAAATAGCGGTTCGCGTCTGCCACCACGGACCAGATGTCCCCGAGCACGGCATGGATCGCGAAATCCTTCATCGCCGCGCGCGCCTTGCCCAGCAGCGCGTCCGCAGCTGCCAGCATGGCGAGATCCTCCGGGCTGAACGCGCCAGGCTCGGGCACCTTCGCCTCGCAGTTCTTCTGGATCATCGACAGCGAACGCTGTGCCAGATTGCCGAAATCGTTGGCGAGATCGGCATTGATCCGGTTGACGATCAACTCGTGCGAATAGGTGCCGTCCTGCCCGAACGGCACTTCGCGCAGGAAGAAGTAGCGCAACTGGTCGACACCATAGGCATCCGCAAGGTTGAACGGATCGAGCACATTACCCACTGACTTCGACATCTTCTCGCCCTTGTTGAGCAGGAAGCCATGCCCGAACACGCGCCTTGGCACCGGCAGGCCTGCCGACATCAGAAAGGCTGGCCAGTAGATCGTGTGAAAGCGGGTGATATCCTTGCCGATGATGTGGACATCGGCAGGCCAGAAATGCGCCCGTGGTGCGTCGGGGTCCGGGAAGCCCGTTCCGGTCAGGTAATTGTTCAGCGCATCGACCCAGACATACATCACGTGCTTGGGGTGGCCCGGCACCGGCAGGCCCCAGTCGAAGGTGGTCCGGCTGATCGAAAGGTCGGTTAGCCCGCCCTTGACGAAGCTGACGATCTCGTTGCGCCGCGTGTCGGGCGATATGAAATCCGGCTGGCTTTCATACAGCGCCAGAAGCCGGTCCTGATAGGCCGAGAGGCGGAAGAAGTAGCTTTCCTCATCCACCCACTCCACCGGCGTGCCCTGCCCGCCAAGCCGGGTGCCGTCGGGCTGAAGGGTTGTTTCCTTCTCGTCGTAGAAGGCTTCGTCCCGCACCGAATACCAGCCCGAATAGCCACCGAGGTAGATGTCGCCATTGGCCTCCATGCGCTGCCAGAGCGCATGGGTTGACGGGACATGGTCAGCGTCGGTGGTGCGGATGAAGCGGTCGAACGAGCAGTTCAGCCGCTCACCCATAGCCTTGAATTTGGCAGCGAACTCATCGACATAAGCCTTGGGGGACACGCCCTTCGCCTCGGCGGAGCGCTGCACCTTCTGCCCGTGCTCGTCGGTTCCGGTCATGGCGAACACGTCATGGCCGTCAAGGCGCTTGAAGCGGGCAACCGCGTCCGCAGCCACGACCTCATAGGCGTGGCCGATATGCGGTGGCCCGTTGGTGTAGGAGATCGCCGTCGTCAGATAGAAGGTCGGGCGGTCCTGGGGAGCGTGGCGTGTCATGCGTTGGGCAGTTCCGGTGATGGTTCGATCCACCGCTCAGGCCGCGCGCATACGCGACACAGCCTCTGACAGATCCTGAAAGATCGACAGCACCAGCGGCCGACGGTCAAGGTTCAACGCGTCGGTTTCGCGCACGGCGCGGGCCGTCTTGTCCCATACCTCCGCCAGCGGTGCAAGGCGATGCGCACCCGCCGCGAGGTTTGCATGCAGCACATGCCGAACCCAGTCCTCGACGGTTTCCATGAACACCACGAAGTCGGCTTCGGCGGCTCGCCCCGCCAGTTGGTCGGACATGGCCAGCACGCCCGGAATGTCTACGTCCGGCAGTCGGGCCAGCAGGCCGCGGGTTCCGCCGATCAGCGCGGCAGTTTCTGGATCGAGCCGGCTGATTGCCCGTCGTACCGAGCCGTCGGCCAGGGCAATGGCTTGCCC
>Ga0164293_10000432_pt1 | contig 32911 bp, 27 predicted proteins | sample GEODES118metaG_FD_111487 | JGI IMG/M metagenome (GOLD analysis project Ga0164293, IMG submission 111487) | Eutrophic lake water microbial communities from Lake Mendota, Wisconsin, USA - GEODES118 metaG | ecosystem: Environmental > Aquatic > Freshwater > Lake | place: USA: Lake Mendota...
GCCAATCTCGAAGCCGCCTTCGGTGGCGAGAGCATGGCCAACCGCAAGTACCTGTTCTTCGCCGATGTGGCCAAACAGCTCGGCCACGGCGAACTGGCGAAGCTCTTCCGCGACACCGCCGCCCAGGAAACCGAGCATGCCTTCGCCCACTTCCGCCTGCTCCACCCCGAGCTGGTGATCGACGATGCCGCCAGCCTCAGCGAAGCCCAGAAGCAGGCGATCCTCAGCCGCTGCCTCGCACTGGCGATCGAAGGCGAAACCTACGAATTCACCACGATGTACCCGGAATTCGCGGCCCAGGCCCGGGCCGACCGCGATGCCGGAGCTCAGGCGGAGTTCAGCGAACAGACCGCCGAATCCGAGGAGCATGCGGCCATCTTCCGCCGGGCCGCCAGCAACTTCGGCTTCCTCGCTCCGATCGAACAGCACCATGCCGAGCGCTACAGCGTGGCCCTGGAGGCCCTGCAGGGCAACGGCACCGCTGCGGAGTCGAGCACGCCGGTGCCCGGCAAGTGGATCTGCAAGGTGTGCTCGATGATCTACGACCCTGCCGTGGGGGATCCGGAATCGGGCATTGCAGCCGGCACGCCGTTCGAGGCGATCCCGGACGACTGGACCTGCCCGATCTGCGGCACCCGCAAGGCAAACTTCGTGCCCTACTGCGAACCGGAGCTGGTGGCCAGCTGAATCAGGCGGCCTGGGGCGGATTGGGATCCGACCCGCCGGCCGCCTGGAAGGGCAGCACCAGGGTGGCCCAGTGGCTGGGCCGCTCCGGCCGGCTGCGGCGGGCCCGGCGCACACCGAAGGGAACCCTCACCACATTGGTTCCCTCTTCCCGCAGCGTGCCCCCAGGTCCGGAGAAGCTTCCCGTTCCGTTGCCGTTCATGGTCCCCAGATGATGAATGGCGCTGATGCCGCCCCCGAAAGGAGCAACAGGCACGGCAATGATGCGCCATCCAGGCGATCCATGTCAGTTCCGCAGCCCCTAGGCAGCCAGTTCGACAACTGACAGTTCCTCCACCGAAGGACAGGTGCACACCAGATTGCGGTCGCCGAAGGCGTTGTCGATCCTGGCCACCGCCGGCCAGAACTTGTCGGCCCGCTGTTCGGCGCCGGCCGGGTAAGCCGCCTCACTGCGGCTGTAGGGCCGATCCCAGACATCGGCGGTCACGGCCGCCAGGGTGTGAGGTGCCCGCTTGAGCGGGTTGTCGTGCGGATCGGCCTGGCCGCTCTCGATCGCCGCCGCCTCGGCCCGGATCGCGATCATCGCCGCGCAGAAGCGGTTGATCTCCCGCAGCGACTCGCTTTCGGTGGGCTCCACCATCACCGTGCCGGCCACCGGCCAGCTCACGGTGGGGGCATGGAAGCCGTAATCCATCAGCCGCTTGGCCAGATCATCCACCTCCATGCCGCAGCTGCGCTTGAGGGGCCGCAGGTCGAGGATGCATTCGTGGGCCACCCTGCCGCCGGCACCGCGGTAGAGCACCGGGAAGTGGGGATCGAGCCGCTCGGCGATCAGGTTGGCCGCCAGCAGGGCCACCTGGCTGGCGGTGCGCAGGCCGGCACCGCCCATCATCCGGATGTACATCCAGCTGATCGGCAGGATGCCAGCACTGCCCCAGGGCGCCGCCGACACCGGACCGATCGCCTGCGTTCCCCCCGGCACCAGGGGATGGCCAGGCAGGAAGGGCAGCAGGTGGGCCGCCACCCCGATCGGCCCGACGCCGGGTCCCCCACCGCCGTGGGGGATGCAGAAGGTCTTGTGCAGGTTGAGGTGGCAGACATCGGCGCCATAGAGCCCCGGCTTGCACAACCCCACCTGGGCGTTGAGGTTGGCCCCATCGAGGTACACCTGGCCGCCGTGGTCGTGCACCAGCTGGCAGATGCGGCGGATGCCGGTCTCGAACACCCCGTGGGTGGAGGGGTAGGTGACCATCAGGGCCGCCAGATCGGCGGCGTGGGCGATGGTCTTGGCCTCCAGATCGGCCAGGTCGATGTTGCCGGCCGCATCGCAGGCCACCCCCACCACCTGCATGCCCGCCATCACGGCGCTGGCCGGATTGGTGCCGTGGGCGCTGGTGGGGATCAGGCACACCCGCCGGTGGCCTTCGCCGCGGCTGAGATGCCAGGCCCGGATCACCAGCAGCCCGGCGTATTCCCCCTGGGAGCCGGCATTGGGCTGGAGGGAGACGCCGGCGAAACCGGTGATCGCCGCCAGCCAGGCCTCCAGATCGGCCACCAGCGCCCCGTAACCGCGGCTCTGGTGGGCAGGCGCGAAGGGGTGCAGCTGGGCGAAGGCGGGCCAGCTCACCGGCGCCAGCTCGGCGGCGGCATTGAGCTTCATCGTGCAGCTGCCCAGGGGGATCATCCCGTGCACCAGCGAGAGATCCCGGCTCACGAGCAGCTGGATGTAGCGCAGCAGCTCCGTCTCACTGCGGTAGCGGTGGAACACCGGCTGCAGCAACCACGGGGCCGAGCGGAGCGGCAGCTCGTCGAGGAGATCGCCCTCGGCAGCGGCGCAGGCCTGGCGCAGGCGGGCGATCGCAGCCTCCGCCGTTTCTGCCGCTGCATCGCCGGCCAGGGCCGCCAGCAGGGTCTCCAGCTCGGCCGGCGAACTCAATTCATCAAGGCTGATCGCCAGGGAATCACCGCCGCTGCCGGGCCGCAGGTTGAAGCCGGCGGCCTCGGCCCGCTCCAGCAGTTCCGGGGCCCGGGGGGTGCGGATCCAGAGGGTGTCGAAGCCGGCGCCGGCCTCGGGGACCAGCTCCAGGGCCTCGAGGCCGGCGGCCAGGGCCTGGCGCAAGGCCACGATCCGCCGAGCGATCGCGGTGAGGCCCTCCGGCCCATGGTGCACGGCGTAGAAACTGGCCATCACCGCCAGCAGCACCTGGGCGGTGCAGATGTTGCTGGTGGCCTTGTCGCGACGGATGTGCTGCTCCCGGGTCTGCAGGGCGAGCCGCAGGGCCGGATTGCCCTCGGCATCGCGCGACTGGCCCACGAGCCGCCCGGGGATCTGGCGCCGGTAGGTATCGGTGGTGGCGAAGAAGGCGGCATGGGGTCCGCCGAAACCCATCGGCACCCCGAAACGCTGCAGGCTGCCGATGGCGATGTCGGCCCCGAGCTGGCCCACCGGAGCCAGCAGCACCTGGGCCAGGGGATCCACCGCCACGGTGCTGATCAGGCCGGCCTGCCGCGCCGCCGCCAGCAACGGCGCCGGATTCCAGAGGCGCCCCTCCACCCCGGGCAACTGGAGCAACAACCCGAAGGCGTCTTCGGGCAGGAAGGCCTCGGCATCCGCCGTCTCCAGGGCCTCGGAGATGCGCTCCGCATCCACCTCCTCCACCACGATGCCGAGGGGCTCGGCCCGGGTGCGGAGCACGGCAAGGGTCTGGGGGAACACCGCCCGATCCACCAGGAAACGGCGCCCGGCGGTGCGCTTGCCCACTGCCAGGGCCATGGCCATCGCCTCGGCCGCCGCGGTGGCCTCATCCAGCAGGGAGGCATTGGCGATCGGCAGCCCGGTGAGCTCACTCACCAGGGTCTGGAAATTGAGCAGGGCCTCCAGCCGCCCCTGGGCGATCTCCGCCTGGTAGGGGGTGTAGGCGGTGTACCAGCAGGGGTTTTCCAGCACATGGCGCTGGATCAGGGCCGGCGTGGCGGTGCCGTAGTAACCGAGCCCGATCAGGCTGCGGTGGGGCTGGTTGAGGGCCGCCAGCCGGGCCAGCTCCGCCAGAGCCTCGGCTTCGCCGCAGGGCTCGGGCAGCCCCTCCAGGGCCGCCTCCGGCGGCAGCAGGATGTCGGCAGGCACCACGGCGGCAGCCAGCTCCTCGAGGGAGCCGAGGCCCAGTTCCACGAGCATCTCCGCCTGTTCCTCCGCGCCGGGCCCCAGGTGTCGAACCAGAAAGGGTGCCGTCACGGGCGCGGAAGTCGGAGGTGGCTCGGATCTTAAGGAGGTCAAACCACCGGAGGAGCCCGATGGCCGCGCCGCAGGCTCAGGCTCCTTCCACCTTGGCGCGATACACATCGGCCGCCATCAGCTCGCTGAGTTCGGCGGAATCGGCGGGTTGCACCAGCAGCAGCCAGCCCTCGCCGTAGGGATCGTTCTGCAGTTCCTCAGGACTGGCGAGCACGGCCTCATTGCGCGCCTGCACCACCCCGCCCAGGGGAGCCATCAGATCCTCCACCGCCTTCACCGATTCGACGCTGCCGAAGCTCTGGCCCCGCACCACCGCACTGCCCACCTCCGGCAGCTCCACGAACACGATGTCGCCCAGCTGGTCCACGGCGAAGGAGCTGATGCCGATCCGCACCAGTTCCCCCTCGGCGCGGGCGTATTCGTGGCTGTCCGCGTAGCGGCAGTCTTCGGGGAAGGGGAGCGCCATGGCCGGAGTGGGGAAGGATCAGGGGTGACCCAGTCTGTCGGAAAGCCGACCGTCAGGGGAGCAGAGCCATGAGGGCCCGCTCCAGGGCGATCGCCAGATGCTGATGGTGGGTGCCGCCCTGCACGTAGAGCACGAAGGGTTCCCGCAACGGCCCATCGGCGGAAAATTCGCTGGTGCTGCCGTCGATGAAGGTGCCGCCGGCCATCACCAGCTCACTGGCATAGCCGGGCATCGGTGCCGGCACCGGATCGAGATAGGCCCCCACCGGTGAGGCGGCCTGGAAGGCACGGCAGATCGTCTTGAGCCGCTCCGGATCCCCGAGCCGCACCGCCTGGATCACGTCGCTGCGGCGGGCTCCGGGCCCGGGATTCACGCCGTAACCCAGGCCGGCGAACACCTCGGCCACCAGTTCGGCGCTGATCAGCGCCTCGGCCACCATCTGGGGGGCCAGGAACAGCCCCTGAAACAGCAGGCGATTGAGGTCGAAGCTGGTGCCGCCCTCGCTGCCGATGCCGGGGGCGGTGAGCCGGCAGCAGGCCTGCTCCACCAGCTCGGCACGACCGGCCACGTAGCCGCCGGTGGGAGCGATCGTGCCGCCCAGGTTCTTGATCAGGGATCCGGCGATCAGATCGGCGCCGACGGCGGTGGGTTCGCGCTCCTGCACCAGCTCGCCGTAGCAGTTGTCCACGAAGCAGACGCAGCCGGGCTGCAGCGCCTTGACCCGCTCGCACAGCCGGCCGATCGTTTCCACCTCCAGGGAAGGGCGCCAGCTGTAGCCGCAGCTTCGCTGGATCAGCACCATCCGGGTGGGCAGCGCCAGGGCCTCCTCCAGGCGCTCCTCATCCACACCGCCATCGGCGCGCAGGGGCAGCTCGTCGTAGGTGATCCCGAATTCCGCCAGGGACCCCTGGCCGCTGCCGCGCAGACCGATCACTTCCTCGAGGGTGTCGTAGGGGCGGCCGGTGAGCGCCAGCAGCCGATCGCCGGGCCGCAGCACGCCAAAGAGGGCTGTGGCGATGGCGTGGGTGCCGCTGACGAACTGCAACCGCACCGCCGCCGCCTCGGCCTCCAGCACCCGGGCGAAGACGCGATCGAGCTGCTCCCGGCCCAGATCGCCATGGCCGTAGCCGCTCACCGAGCCGAAATGATGGGGGCCGATCCGTTCGGCGGCGAAGGCATCGAGCACCCGCGCCAGCCGGGGCCGCACCGCCGCCGTATGGGCCGCCGCCAGAGGCGCGATCCGCTCCAGAGCCGCGGCCACCCGATCGGCCGCGCCGGCGGCACCCATGGCGAAGCCGGGAACGGATTCAGGAACGGAAGCGGACGCAGCGGACACGGGCGACGGGCGGCTGTCGCCATGCTGCCGACCTGCCGGCAGCAGCCCCCGTGGCTAGATTCCCCGCTCAGCGTTGGCTACGGAACGGATCAGCCAAGGCCCCCCACGGCAGATGCCTCGCGTGCTGCCCCCTTCAGGAGAACGTCTTGGTCGCCCGTCCAGAGAGCCTTCCCAACCCGGCCACGCCCCCGGCGGCCCGCAACCTGCGCATCCCGGTGGAGAGCCCCCTTGCGGCAGAAGAGGCCGGCGGCGAAGAAAGCCGGGGCCGGGAGGAGCGCCTGCGCCGCGGCCTGACCCAGCCCAGACCCCCGCTGCCCGGCCGCCAACGCCGCTTCAAGCTGGGCACCACCGGCTTCATGCTGGCGATCCACATCGGGGCGGTGGCGGCGTTGCTGCCCCGGTTTTGGAGCTGGCAGGCGCTGCTGGTGCTGGCGGTTCTGTACTGGACCACGGTGCTGGGTGTGACCCTCGGGCTGCACCGGCTGGTGACCCACCGCAGCTTCGAGGCGCCCCAGTGGCTGGAGCGGCTGCTGGTGCTGATGGGCACCCTGGCCTGCCAGAGCGGACCGATCGAGTGGGTGGGCCTGCACCGCCATCACCATCTCTTTTCCGACCAGCAGAACGACCACCACGACGCCGGCCGAGGTCTGTGGTGGTCCCACAGCGGCTGGATGCTGCATGAGATCCCGGCCCTGAAGGAGATCCATCGCTTCACCGGCGACCTCCAGCGGGACCCCTTCTACCGCTGGCTCGACCGCTGGTTTCTGCTGCTCCAACTGCCCCTGGGCATGGCCCTCTATTTCCTCGGCGAGCGCCTGGGAGTGCCTGGCGGCGGACTGGGGCTGGTGCTGTGGGGAATCCCGTTGCGCCTGGCGCTGGTGTACCACGTGACCTGGCTGGTCAATTCCGCCACCCATGCCTTCGGCTACCGCAACTTCAACAGCCCCGACCTCTCCCGCAACTGCTGGTGGGTGGCGGTGCTGAGCTTCGGAGAGGGCTGGCACAACAACCACCACGCCCATCCCGCCAGCGCCCGCCATGGCCTGCGCTGGTTCGAATTCGACATCACCTGGCAGCACATCCGGCTGCTGCGGGGCCTGGGCCTGGCACGCCGGGTGCGCGAAGCCCGCTACAACTAAAAAATCCTGAGAGCCCCTTTAAGGAATCACAGCCAACCCACCAAAAAACGAAGGGTTTTTCGGGCTGGGGCAGCCCCCTCCCAGCCGGAAATCGCCAGCCCCTGCCACTACCAGATCCCTGATCAGCACAGGCTTTCGCCTGAAAACCGGAGCCCCGACCAGCCCTGACCCGCCCCCCAGCCCTGAGCCGAAATACCCAGAAACCCGACCCTGCAACCAGCGGAAGACAGGCTTAAGGTGTGGTGAAAGAACCCTCATATGACCCCATGGCCAAGATCTAAGGAACTTGCACCAGCACCGCCCCTGGCGCCGACAACCTCTGGGGCAATCCGGACGATCCCGATACCACGATCCGGATCTACAGCTACGACACGGTCACCGGGGCGATGGCTCTGGTGTACGACACCGGCATTGCGATCAGCGATCCCAACTACGGCAACGCCGTCGCCCTGGACGCCTCCACCAACACCCTCTATTTCGTCGACAGCAGCAACACCCTCCGCTATCTCGATCTCAGCAATCCCACCAGCCTGGGCACAGTCACCTACAACTCCAGCCCTGCCACCACCTGGAGCATCGACGCCCAGCCCGCCACAGGCTATGTGGATACGGCACTGCAGTTCGATAACGCCACCTTCTACGCCGGCGCCTACTGGTACATCGAATCCGAGAGCCCCACGCTGCGGCGGGCGGTGCTCGATGCCACCACCCGCACCATCACCCGGATCGACACCTTCACCCTGGTGGATGGCAGTGGCAACCCGGTGAGCAATGCCACCAACGTCTTCAAGTTCGGCGACATCGCCAGCGACGGCCAGGGGAATATCTACGGCTGGACGGTGCCCACCAATGGCCAGAGCTCTTTCTTCAAGGTGGATGTGACCCCCACGGGCACCACGCCTGCGGAGATCGCTACGAGCGGCACCAATTTGACGCTCTCGGTGATCAGCAACAACAACTTCAGCATGCAGCTGACCTACGCAGGCAACGTGCTCTACGGCCATCGCACCGGCCTCAACGAGTGGTACGCGGTGGATACGACCACTGGAGCCCTCACGGCGGCCGTTGCCCCCAATGGTGCCTTCACCCCTGGCCTGCGGGACATTGCCGGCCCTTTAAGCGCCACCCCGACTCCCTTCGATGATGGCGATACGGCCAAGCTCGGTGATTACGTCTGGAACGATTACAACCGCAACGGCATTCAGGACTCCACCGAATCCGGCATCGCCGGTGTGAGCGTGGCGCTCTTCGATTCCACCGGAACCAAGATCAAGGAAACCACCACCGACACCGACGGCCGCTATCTGTTCGATCAGCTCGCCGCAGGGGAGTACAGCGTGGGCTTCGAGAAGCCCTCAGGCTTCAGCTTCACTACCCCAAAGCAAGGCTCCGATTCCGCCACGGATTCCGACGCCGATCCGATCACCGGCAAAACCACCACGATCAGCCTCCCCGCAGACACCAGCGATCTCACCTGGGATGCGGGTCTGTTCCGCAACTACGCCGCCACGGGCCTCACCCCCGGCTACTGGAAGAACCACACCGGGCAGTGGGACGGCGGCCTCAGCGCCACCAGCACCAGCTATGAGGGCACGATGTTCTCCCAGTGGGGCACCTACGGCGTGACCGGCCTCACCAAGGAATTGGTGACCGGAGCCATCAAGTGGCAGGAGCCCAGCAAGGGCAAGACCTCACCGGTGCTGGAGGACATGAGGCGACGGCGGCGGCACCTACAACCCCTACGGCGCGGCACCTACACCGGTCTCAATGCCGTGGTCAACCTCCACAAGGTGTTCGCCTTCAACAACCAGCTCGGCGGCTGATCCGCACTTCCTTCGCACTCCTGCGAACCACTCCTGCCCGCCGCCTCCCTCCAGGGAGTTCGGCGGGCTTTCTGCTGGCGAGCATTCCGGCGTTCGCCCCTCAGGGCCCCTGCAACTGGCGGCGGATCGCGCCGGCCAGGTCGGCGCTGGTGGCGGGGGAGGCCTGTTGCAGCTGGCGGGCCCGCTGCCGCAGCAGATCCAGAAACTGATCGGCCGGCAGCTCCTCCTCCCCGGCCGCCCCGAGGCTGGCCAGGGTGCGGCGCAGATCGGGCAGCTCCGCATCGAGCTCCGTGGAGCTGTAATCCGCCTGACCAGCCATCACCTCGGCAAAGCGTTCGCGCCGCGGACGCTTGGCAGCCGGGTAGGCGGCCAGCAGCTGGTCGCGGCACTGGCGCCAGGGCCTTCCCGCCGTGAACAGCAGCGCCAGGGCCTCGCTGAGGGCCGCAGCCTCCTCGTCGCCGATGCGCAGATCAAAGGCAGGGGGCGGCTGCCGCAGGCCCACGAACACCTCCAGCAGATCGCCGGGGCCCAGCACCCGGCCATCGTCATCGCAGACGGGCAGGGCGCTCAGCTCCAGGGCCTCGAGCAGATCGCTCGGCCCGCCCAGCAGCCGTGCCGCCTGGCTTGGATCCAGGCGTCCTTCCGGAGCCTGCTGGGCCAGCCAGCGGTTGATGCTGCCAAGGGCCAGGAATACCTCCGGGCCGGGGGAGGCCAGCTTGCCGTTGCGCAACATCGAGAGCTGGGAATTGTGCACCCGGCCCAGGTCGAGGGCCTCGGCCAGGGCCGGCAGCACCCGGTGGGACCAGCCATTGCGGCCATGCCAGAGCCGGATCAGATGGGCAAAGCCCACCCGCCCGCTCGCCAGCCGTTCCCGATAGCCCGGAGGAATCACCAAAAGTTCTGATCGGGATCCGTATTGCTACCATCGTACCGCTCTGATCCGAGGTCGGTCCGCATGGCCGCCACTCCCCTTTCCCTTCCGGCCGCCGGCCACACCCGGCGCCCCGCCGCGATCAACAGCGGCACCGACGGCCTGCGCCGCGCCCAGGCCCTGCACCAGCCGCGCCGCGGAGAGCCCGCCGCCCCGCCTTCCAAGGGCCAGCGCTGGGGAACCATCGCCTTCATGGTGGCGATCCATCTGCTCGCCGTGGTGGCGCTGCTGCCCCGCTTCTGGAGCTGGCAGGCCGTGGCCACGCTGCTGATCCTCTACTGGGTCACCGCCTGCCTCGGGGTCACGATCGGCTACCACCGGTTGCTCAGCCACCGGGCCTTCCGGCTGCCCCACTGGCTGGAGCGCTTCTTCGCCACCTGCGGCGCCCTCAGCTGCCAGCACGGTCCGATCGACTGGGTGGGACTGCACCGCCACCACCACAAGTTCTCCGATACGGATGCCGATCACCACGACAGCAACAAGGGCTTCTGGTGGTCGCACATGGGCTGGATGTTTGAGGAAATCCCCGCCATGGGGGCCGTGCCCCGGCTCACCGGCGACCTCGCCAAGGATCCCTACTACCGCTGGTTGAATCGCTCCTTCCTGCTGCTGCAGCTCCCCCTGGGTCTGCTGCTGTTCTGGATCGGCACCGTGACCGGCGCCGGCGGCTGGGCCCTGGTGCTCTGGGGCATTCCGCTGCGCCTGGTGGTGGTCTATCAGTGCACCTGGCTGGTCAATTCCGCCACCCACTGCTGGGGAGAGGCGCGCCATGAAAGCGGCGACAAATCCAAGAACAACGCCTGGGTGGCGGCGCTCACATTCGGAGAGGGCTGGCACAACAACCACCACGCCTACCCCCATTCGGCCCGTCACGGCTACGGCCCCCGCCAGATCGATCTCACCTGGCAGCACATCCGCCTGATGCGCGCCCTCGGCCTCGCCACCCAGGTGCGTCTGCCCCGGGCAGCGGATCCGAACGGCGCGGGGGGGCGCGGCTGAATCAGGGTTGGCCGATTCCAATCCTGGGATCGGCCGCAAGACGGGCAGGGGGCAGGACCGGGGGCACCACGTGCAGGCGGTCCCAGGGAACCAAGGGTGGGGATTCAGCCGGAGGGAGGAAAGGCTCGGCTCCCGGCCAATACTCTGTTCTGAGGCTGAATTGAGCATCCCCCCGCAGGCGATACCAATCCTGCAGCAGTCCAGCCGTTGGCGACGGGGGCTCCCAAAGAATCAAGCGAACACCATCCACATCCAGATGGGATCGACCGATGCCGGGGGGGTCAAGAATCACGTTCAACCCCAAGCCAGTGACATGGGTCGGCACGGTCAAATCCAAGCGCACGGGGGTCCAGCGATCTGGCCCCAGCAGAGTGATTGGACGCTCTAACCGGGCCTGGGAGGGACCCCGCCTGGAGGAGTACCAACCAACCATCAACCTGGGCTGCACGCCAGCAGGGCCCCGCATCCATCCCAAGATCGAAAGCTGTTGACCCTGCTTCACCGGGATGCGATGCAAGGGGCTCAGGATCGCCGGCTGGCGATTCGCAGAACGACGCCATAGGCGCGCTCCGAGACGGCCTTCGGCGGCGGCGCGTCGATCGACCACTTTGTCTGGTGCGGCGAGATTCCAGAGGACACCGGTGCCGGCAGGCACACCAACCGCCTCATCTTCAAAGCCCCCCACCCAGAGCAGATCACGGCCACCCTGCACCTGGCCAGCACCCTTGGCTCGGCTCATCCAAACGCCAGGGAGCGCCCGCAGAATGCGGCCGTTCTGCCGATCACCCCTGAGCTGCACAGTCCAGGAGCGTTGCCTGCGTCGCTGGGCCACATCAAGTTCCATCGTGCCGTTCTCCACGAGCAGGGGGCCGGACTCCCGACCAGCAGCCCCACGGGCCACAAAATCGGCAAGGGATCCAACCACCGCATGGGGCCGGTAGCCACTCAGGATCACCGGTTCAGCCATGGCGCGCACCACAGCACCATGGCGTAGATGCAGCACAACCAGATACGACTCAAAAGTGGGCCAAATCGTCTGATCGAATAAAAAATTACCCAGGGAGCGGGCCACGAGTGACTGGCCATTCCAGTGAAATCCACCGACCCCATGGGGGTGATGATTAAGAATCGCCGAAGCACCAGCAGCAAGGGCGGTATCAATGAAGAATTGGACACTTGGTGTGGAACGACGTTGATACTCGTTCCCACCATGAATCATCACAACCACTGCGGCATCGCGCTGGCGGGCCGAACGAATCGCCGCCGAGAGGGCACGGGGCTCACAGGGCGCCGCACCACCTTTGGCCTGGGATTCAGAAACAACATAATTAAGGGGATTCTGGTGGCCTGCAATCGTGGTGCAACCAAGGAATGCGATCAGCTGGCCCTGACGGGTTTGGAAGGCCGGCCTCCAGGCTTCCCCCAACGTGGACCCCGCTCCAAACACATCACTTCCGGGCAGAAAGCGAGCAGCTCGGAGGTTTGAAAAGGTGGTTTGCAAGCCCTCCTCAAGGGCATCATAAAGATGATTATTAGCCAGACCAAGGACATCAAATCCACTCGCCCGCAGGGCCTGGGCAGCAGCGGGAGCACTGGCGAACACATGGTCCTTACTCGGGTGGAAGCGTTCGGGCCTCGCCTCACCGGGATGCAGCGAAGGCTCGCTGATCAAGGGAGTTTCAAAGTTGCCCACGGTGACATGGGCGCTGGCCAGCAAAGGCTCAATCGGAGCCAACAAAGCCCGATGGGCAGCAACAGGATCGGTGGGATGGAGTTGGGGCTGAATCACCGCTTGGGCGGTCTTGGATCCAAAGAAACGGCGACCAAACATCACATCCCCAACCGCATGAATCACAACCGTTTCACCATCATCAGGACTTAGTCGGATCAAGGCGGCTTCGCCTGGTTTGACCGCCTTGATGCGCCGCAAGAAGCCGGGTCGTTGCACCTCTAACCATTGGGGAAGCAAGGCGCTATCAGCACGAAACCAGCCGTCAGGACCACTGAGGGTTGCGCCTCCAAGGAAGCGGATCGAAGCGCCAACAATGGGAAGGCCATCAAGATCCACCACTCGACCCAGCAGCAGTCCGCTTTGGCCGTGCTGTTGAAAGGATTGGGTCCAAGTGCTGCTTCTAGCCGCAAAAAGCAAAGCAACGCCACCCATAACGGCAAACACAGACCAGAAAGAAAACCGCAGCACAAACCACAGCCAACTGCAGATCTGTTTAAAGCACAGGCGACAAAAGACGCCAACATCAACACTCATCTGCTGCAAGCAACAGCATATTTACCATGATTAAATGCGAAAGGCGCCAAGCCAAGCCTTGTTAAGCGATGATGACCCAGCCTGCAGCAACCTGCGTGACAGCCTTTCTCCTTGTGCTGATTGGCTCCTACGGCTACACAGCGTGGAGCATTATTTCTTATCAGAAGTTTCTAGCCAGACTACGATCGATTGAGTGGCGCATTCACGTGAATGGAATCCGAGGAAAATCAACCGTCACGCGCTATCTGGCCGCCATCCTTCGAGAGGCTGGTTACCATACCTTCGGCAAGACAACAGGCAGTGCCGCGCGGATATTACAGCCCAATGGGGAAGATGCCGATGTCGGCAGAAAGGGCTTTGCCAATGTCAACGAACAGGTACGAATGATCAATGAGTTTGGGCGACAGCACGCCGAAGCTGTCGTGGTTGAATGCATGGCCATTAACCCTGTCTACGCCAAATGGCTTGAGGATCGAGTTGTGAAATCCCACCTTGGTGTGATCACGAACGTGAGGTACGACCATGCCGAATACATGGGCGAAACACTGGAGGAGATTGCTGGCTCATTGGCCCATACAATCCCACGGAAGGGGATCGTTATTACAGCCGAACGGGAAGACAACCTTCTAAAGATTTTAGCAGAAGAGGCCAAGAGAAAAGAAACCACATTGATCGTCGCAGACAACGATTTAGTCAGCGCTGATGATCTCAGCGGCTTTTCACACTTTGCGCTCGAAGCCAATGTTGCCATCGGCTTCTGCGTTGCCGATCTATTCGGACTCAACCGTGAACGGGCACTGGGTGCGATGCAGAACGCGGCCAGCGATCCGGGCGCCTTTCGGATCGAAAGACTAAAGCATCGGCAACATGAAGTGATTTGGGCAAATCTTTTTGCTGTTAACGATCGCGAAAGCTTTATCAACCTCTGCAAGATCCTCTTCAAGCAAAATCCCAATCACAAAAAAGTAGTAATTCTCAATAACCGAGCAGATCGACCAGCCAGGGTAAGGCTCTTTACAGAGATATCCGTTGATTTAGGATTCGACCAAATTGTGACCTTTGGTGATTATGAAGCCGAAGTCAATGCCGTGGCCACCAAGCAGCAGGATATCATTCAAAATCTCGGGAATTCAACCCTATACAGCGAAGCCAACGGCGGGGTCCTGCTGGATCAAATCCTTGGGCCAAATAGCCAGCCCAGCAGCATCCTATTGATCGGCACAGTGAATATTCATACACGGCAAGCCGAAAAACTCATACATTTCATCGAAGAGGAATTGCAGCAACAGACGGCATGATCACAAGCATCGAATTCAACACACCAGAGATTAACCGAATCATTCTAATCATCGGAGCCTTTACAGCGGTCAGCTACAAAGATCGCAAGGGCGTGATTCCCGGCGGAATCATTGTTCCAGGTTTCATTGTGATCCTGATGATCTTATCGCCTCTCTGGTGCCTAGCCGTGCTGGCATGCTCCTATGCGATTTACGCTTTTTACAATAAACATCTGAAGCGGGTTGACTATCAACGCAGAACGCCCATGTATATCCTGGGATTCCTCTCTCTCGTCACAACATATCCCGTGGCACTTATTTATATGCAAATTGGCATTCTGCCAACGGCACTCGATAGCCTTTCGGGCACGATGATCCCAGCGGTGATTGCCTTGAGCTTCAGCCGTCAAGGGGTGCCAGGAGTCTGCAGGGGCATGGCCATCACCACGGCAATCACCGCATTGATCACGGCGATGATCCTGGCCTTTGGTCACTGGGTTGTTGGCAATGATTTTAACTATCTGAATCGCTACTACCAAACGGGCGAGGGTATCCATTTCAACGTTCGCGTGCTTCAGTTTCTGGCCTGCCTATTGGCTGGATATCTGATTTATCGACACACGGAAATGAGGGCTGGGGGCTACATGGTCGCCCCCATTGCGGCGGGCCTACTCCTACAGCCGCTTAGCGGGATCGTTTTTATCACGGGCTGCCTGTTCACCTACCTGGCGATCAAACTTATTTCCCGCTATAGCCTCATTGTTGGGCTGAGACGCTATGCCACAGGCCTGCTCTATAGCATTATCTATGTATGGGGAGTAGAACTTCTATTCATCCGATTAGGCATCCAAGAGCTGCCCTTTCAAGGCAACCACCTCTTTGTCGTGATCGCCATCATGTCCTATGCAAACGACTGCACGCTGCACGGGACCCGGAGGGTGGTTCCCTGGATGCTGATTTCGATTCTTGTTATGGTTGTTTTCTTGGTTCTGACGGGCAGCATCCTTGCCTAACTTTTCGCAGAGCAATCAGCGCCACAGAAACGACCGATCAACAGAGAGTGCTCCGCCTGGGGGATCATCCTCGAACGGGGCAAATTGCTCCAGCTGTAGGCCTGGATGTGACCTTGCCGGTCCACGAGGAGGCCAATCTCACCACGACCGACCCCCCCCGCCCCCCAGCCACCGCGGGCTTGGATACGGGTGTCCTTAGGGCCATGCCCAGTTCGGGAAGAATCAATCACCGCCAATGAATAGCGGCGCATTAACGTGGAGGAGCCGTAATGCTGGAGTTTAGGATCACCAGCAACAAGCATAATATGACCTGTAGTGGCACGCATAGCGCCGGGATCACCAGGGCGGGCACGCTGGTAGTCGATGGCGATAACGTCTCCGCGTTTAACTTGGTTGAGTGACGCAATCTGTTTAAACCTATAGCCACTTTTAACCGCTTGATGATATTGCTCGGCAGTTGGTGATGCGGATCCAAACCACCGCTTAATGTCATCAGCTTCATAGCCATAGGCTTGCTTGATAAGGCGCGTGAAGAGGGTTGAACAGACCGTGCGATTGCGCGTCTCACTTGCACCATTAACCCCACGCCATTCCAGCACCGTTGGCTTTGAACCATAAGCATTCTCAGATTGCTTGATCTCGCCAACCAATCGCTCTGCCCAGTCCATGTGCAGACTCTCACCTGCGGGCCCAGCCCAGCTGAGCAAAACTGCAAGCGCAAGGGGCATCATTAGGTGATGCTCCTTGTAGACCAATGTCGCAGGCGCTGAAGCAAATTGAGCTGGCTCACAAATGAGAGCTTCACAGGCTTTCCTTGAAGTGCCAAAATCTGCCTCGTGTCATTCGCCTGAATACCCACAAATTCAAACTTCAAGTCGGCACTGTTAGGGCTACGGGAATTCATACTCATAACCCTCACGGCAAAGCGCTGGCGAAGGGCTGGGATTTCGGCCGTTCCCTGGCTCCCCAATGCCAACAAGGGGATCACCGAAGCAGACGTCTGCGCCTCAACCACTGGTGGCAACTGCTCCCGTTGAAGCAGCAATACCGTTTCATTCGGCTGCACTGGTTCCCCAACTCGCTTGAGATGACGCAAGACGACCGCAGCAGAACTCGCCTTGTAGATATCGCGATCAAGTTGCGGCGTTGACACTGCACCAAATGAAGGCAGCGGATGCTTATTTTTCAGCACACGCCGCTCATCCACGCCAGCCTGGATGCGCCGCCGCGTCCCTGCAAGAGAGGCAAATCTCTGACGTTGCGCCTTTACCAGGCCAATCAAAACTGCAATACGATCCCTACGAACCTGGTCGTTCAGATTTTGACGCGTTGCTTGCTGCTGCTTCGTTTCCAGATCAAGCACCCGGTCCACAGCCGCCTCATAGCTGTCCTGACTGATGCCACCCTTGCGCAACAGCACAGCGCGTCGTTGCTGTTGAAGACGTGCTAATTGCAGCTTTTGGCTAATGGTTTTCAACTGAACCGGATTGGGTGTCAGAGCAGCCGCTTCAACGCGAGTCAAGGCAATCTGCTCTAAAAGCGAATCCAAATTTCCCTGAACATCGCGCATCTGAGCATCAAGACTGCTCAGATCTCTCGCAGCACTGCGATCCAACAAATCAAGGTCGATTTGGGGGTCATGGCGGGTGCTGAATAATGGCTGGCCTGGTACAACTGCCATCCCCTCCCTCGCATAAAGCTGATCGATCAAACCCCTCTCCCGACCAACCACCGTATCCACAGGGGCAACCTGGGGCCCAACCGGGATAGCCACGATCCCATTGTCGATCGTAACAGTAGTGACGGATGTGTAGATCGATCGAAGCATCACCAATGCAAATAGACCACCAAGACTTGCGACAAAAGTCGATGTAACCGGCGACTTCGAAAGGCGCGACAGGGAAGCCATATCCTTTGGAATGCCAATCTTTACAAGCCGAAAAGGGGCGTTCAAAGAGTTTCGATGCATTGGCTCAGCCTCCGGCACTAATTGGGCCAACTGCCTAAGCAAGCGCAACTCCTCGGCCGTGGGCTGCTCAATACGACAGGACAATTCGGCGTCAGGAGGGTTCACGCCAATGACCACGACGAGCGAAGGGCCACGAGCGTAAGCTTCCGGAGATACTGAAAGGCGTAAGCGCAGGAAGTCTCCGACCCTGGCGGGATGCCGATAATTGCGAACGATGAGAATATCCCCATCAATCACCCGAACAGGGTATTCCGAACCAGCAATTTCAGCACTCAGCGAAGATGATCTGCTTCCGCAGGAACGGGGGACCTTCAGGGTCACTTTCAATCAACCAGCAGATTCCTTTGGTTTTAAGGCAGTCCCACCAGGACAGCACCCTCAATTAAGTGATATGCGCGCGTAAATTCTGCAGATCTGTGCCACCCATCAATGGCATGCCCCATGCGGGTCGCGCCATGGTGACGCCCCTTTGAACCAGCTCGGGGGGCTCCTGTCCGCTCGGGAATCCCAGCCCCCCAGCGTGCCGCCGTCTAACGCCCTTCCGTGTCGTAGGGTGTCAGATCGGATTTCCGTCGGTTTAAAGGGTTCGCAGCCATGGCCAAGCGTGTACAAGTCGTCCTCAGCGAAGACGTCCTGAGCCTCGGCAAGGACGGAGATCTGGTGGAAGTAGCCCCCGGCTACGCCCGCAACTTCCTGGTGCCCACCGGCAAGGCGGTGCCCGTCACCGCGGCCGTGCTGCGCCAGGTGGAGCATCGCCGCGCCAAGGAGGCCGAGCGCCAGGCCGCCCTCAAGCAAGAGGCCCTCGCCTTCCGCACCGCCCTCGACACGATCGGCCGCTTCACCGTCAAGAAGCAGACAGGCGGCGACGACGTGCTGTTCGGCACCGTCACCAATGGCGATGTGGCCGAGGCGATCGAAGCGGCCACCAAGAAGGAAGTGGACCGCCGGGACATCAACGTGCCCGAGATTCACCGCACCGGCTCCTACAAGGTGCAGGTGAAGCTCCACCCCGAGGTGGTGGCCGAGGTCAACCTCGAGGTGGTCAGCTACTGAGGCGGCGCCAGAGTGGCGTCCTTTCCGCCGCCGGGTCTCTGGTGATCCGGCGGCTTTTGCTCTGAACGCCTGCAGGAGATCCTTCGATGGTGAGCGTGCCGCTGGCAGGATTCGAGGGGCCCCAGCCGGAAGGGAGGGGTCGGCCGCGCAACACCGAAGCCGGCTTCGAGCCCCTGCCCGATTCCGTGCCGCCCCAGAACCTGGAGGCCGAAGAGGCGGTGCTGGGCGGCATCCTGCTCGATCCCGATGCCATCGGCCGGGTGGCCGACGTGCTGCGGCCGGAAGCCTTCTACCTGGGCGCCCACCGCGAGATCTACCGCACTGCCCTGATGCTGCACAGCCAGGGCAAACCCACCGACCTCACCGCCATGGCCGCCTGGCTGGCTGACACCAGCCAGCTGGAGAAGGTGGGGGGATCGGGCCGGCTGGTGGAACTGGTGGAACGCACCCTCTCCACCGCCTCGATCGACCAGGTGGCTCGCCTGGTGATGGACAAATACCTGCGGCGCCAGCTGATCCGCTCCGGCAATGAGGTGATCCAGCTCGGCTTCGACCAGAGCAAGCCGATGGAGCAGGTGCTCGATGAGGCCGAGCAGAAGATCTTCGCGATCAGCCAGGAAAAACCCAGTCAGGGCCTCACCCCCACCGCCGAGATCCTCACCCGCACCTTCGAGGAGATCGAAACCCGTTCCCTCGGCACCGCCGTGGCCGGCATTCCGGTCAACTTCTACGACCTCGATGCCATGACCCAGGGGCTGCAGCGCAGCGACTTGATCATCGTGGCCGGCCGGCCGGCCATGGGCAAGACCTCGATCGTGCTCAACATCGCCAAGAACGTGGCGCAGCTGCACAACCTGCCGGTGTGTGTGTTCAGCCTGGAGATGAGCAAGGAGCAGCTCACCTACCGCCTGCTCTCGATGGAGGTGGGGATCGAGAGCGGCCGGCTTCGCACCGGCCGGCTGCAGCAGGAGGAATGGCCCCTGCTCGGCAAAGGCATCAGCAGCCTCGGCGCCCTGCCGCTGTTCATCGACGACAAGCCCAATGCGGGGGTGCTGGAGATGCGTTCCCTCTGCCGCCGGCTGATGGCCGAGCAGGGCAAGGAGCTGGGCCTGATCGTGATCGACTACCTGCAGCTGATGGAGGGCTCCGGCTCCGACAACCGCGTGCAGGAACTCTCCCGCATCACCCGGGGCCTCAAGGGCATGGCCCGCGAACTTAATGTGCCGGTGATGGCCCTCTCCCAGCTCAGCCGCGGCGTGGAGGCCCGCACCAACAAGCGACCGATGCTTTCCGACCTGCGGGAATCCGGCTCGATCGAGCAGGACGCGGACATCGTGATGATGATCTACCGGGATGAGTACTACAACCCCGAAACCCCTGATCGCGGCATCACCGAAGTGATCGTGACCAAGCACCGCAATGGTCCGGTGGGCACCTGCAAGCTGCTGTTTGAACCCCAGTTCACGCGGTTCCGAAATCTGGCGGCGCCCTGAACGGGCCCCACCAGGAGCCCTGAGGAGCCAGCACTCTCAGCAGCGAGCATTCAAGGGCGGGGCAAGGGCAGGGAGACGGCTCGATCTCCTCGCCAGTTCACCAGGGTTTCGCCGTCGCGATAGTGGCGGGGGGTGGTCAACAGGCGGTGCCAGGCTTCGCGCCCATCCAGCAACTGATAGTGCTCCGGATACCGCTCCAGCAGGATCCTGCGGAGCATGGGGTAGTAGCTGGTGTTCATCCCTGGAAAAATGTGATGCTCCACATGATGGGAGAAGTTGAGATGCAACAGATCCAGCAAACCCGGCAATCGCAGTGAAACTGTATTGGCAAAGGGGTTGTTCTCCTCTGCCAGCGGACACAGCATATGATTGGTATAGATATAAGCCATGGCGCCGGCATACCCCAGCCAGAGGGGCAGGAAATAGCCCAGCAGCAGCCGCAGCGGATGCAAGCCGATCCCGGCGATCACCAGGGCGTGGAAGGCGGTGATCAGCACCAGCTCGAGCACGATGGCGCGGCGCTCGCGGCGGCTCACCCGGAACGGGGCAGGCACCGCTGTCGCCGCGGCCCGGAAGCGGTGCCCCAGCAGCACCGAGACGAGGGTTCGCACGTTGTGCACGCACCAGGCATTGGCCATCCCCAGCACCAGACCCACCGGCGTGACCTCATCGGAAGGCACGAAGGCGTGCTGGATCCGCTTGCCCCAGGTGGCCGGCTGCTGCTCCAGATAGCTGCGATCGGGGTCGGAAAAATCGTTGGTATGGCCGTGGTGCTCCCGGTTGTGCACCGCGTTCCAGAGGGTGGGGGGCATCCACAGCATCGCCAGACCCAGCACTCCCACCAGCCGCCGCAGCCCCTGGCCGCGGATGGCGCTGCCGTGCATCAGATCGTGGGTGGCGAACAGCAGCACGATCACGGCGTTGCCCATCACCAGGGCAAAGGGCAGGAAGAACGGCACCAAGACGTGGGGCCATTGGTCCAGCCGTGAGGCCATCCCCCAGCCCAGGCCGAGGATCGCCAGGTTGATCAGCACCAGGGGCAGGCGGTCCGGATCGGGGCGGAAGGCCGCGGCAGGCAGCAGGGGACGCAGCTCGCGGGCGCAGGCCGCCACGCTGGAGGGGGTGTCCCGACGCCGCTCAGGCGAAAGCTCGGGCGGAAACTTAGCCGAAGGCAACGTGGCGGAGGAAGTGATCGTGCCGCAGCGACGGTGCACTACTGCAGCACACGGAGGGGCCGCCATACATTGAATCGATGGTCCTGCCCCCCTCCCCCAGCCCGGCCCCCACGGAAAGCTTCGACGTGATCGTGGTGGGCGGAGGCCATGCGGGCTGTGAGGCCGCCCTCACCGCCGCCCGGCTTGGGCTGAACACCGCCCTGTTCTCCCTCAACCTCGACCGCATCGCCTGGCAGCCGTGCAACCCGGCGGTGGGCGGTCCGGCCAAGAGCCAGCTGGTGCATGAGGTGGATGCCCTCGGCGGCGTCATCGGCCGGCTGGCCGATGCCACCGCCCTGCAGAAGCGGGTGCTCAACGCCAGCCGCGGCCCGGCCGTCTGGGCCCTGCGCGCCCAGACCGACAAGCGCCAGTACGCCCGCCAGATGCTGCAGCTGCTGCAGCACACCCCCAACCTCGCCCTGCGCGAAGCGATGGTGACGGGCCTGGAGGTGGACAGCGAACTCGGCCGCGTCACCGGCGTGCGCACCTATTTCGGCAGCGTCTACGCCGCCCCGGCCGTGATCCTCACCACCGGCACCTTCCTGGGGGGCAGGATCTGGGTGGGCAACCAGTCGATGCCGGCTGGAAGGGCAGGAGAGCAACCGGCAGAAGGGCTCACCGAGGCCCTGCAGGCCCTGGGATTCTTCACCGACCGACTCAAGACCGGCACCCCGGCGCGGGTGGACCGCCGCAGCGTGGCCCTCGACCGCCTGGAGGAGCAGCCGAGCGATGCCGCCGACCGGTTCTTCTCGTTCGACCCCGCCGCCTGGACGAGCGGCGAGCAGATGAGCTGCCACATCACCCGCACCACGGCGGCCACCCACCAGCTGATCCGCGATCACCTGCATCTCACCCCGATCTACGGCGGCTTCATCGACAGCAAGGGGCCCCGCTACTGCCCCTCGATCGAAGACAAGATCGTGCGCTTCGCCGACAAGGACAGCCACCAGATCTTTCTGGAGCCGGAGGGCCGCGATACGCCGGAGCTCTACATCCAGGGCTTTTCCACCGGCCTGCCCGAGCGGCTGCAACTGGAGCTGCTGCGCACCCTGCCGGGGCTCGAACAGTGCGTAATGCTGCGTCCCGCCTACGCGGTGGAATACGACTACCTCCCCGCCACCCAGCTCCGCCCCTCGCTCGAAACCAAGCGGCTGGAGGGCCTGTTCTGCGCCGGCCAGCTCAACGGCACCACCGGCTACGAGGAGGCGGCCGCCCAGGGGCTGGTGGCCGGCCTCAACGCCGCCCGGCGTGTGCGCGGCCAGGAGGCCGTGCACTTCCCGCGCGAGGGGAGCTACATCGGCACCCTGATCGACGACCTGGTGACCAAGGACCTGCGCGAGCCCTACCGGGTGCTCACCAGCCGCAGCGAATACCGCCTGGTCCTGCGGGGCGACAACGCCGACCGACGGCTCACGCCCCTCGGCCGTGAGCTGGGCCTGATCGACGACCGGCGCTGGGAGCTCCACCAGCGCAAGCAGGAGGCGATCGAGGCCGAGAAACGCCGGCTGGAAACCGTGCGGCTCAAGGTCAGCGATCCGGCCGCCCCTGCGGTGGAGGCCCAGACCAAGGCCCCCATCAAGGGCTCGATCACCCTGGCGGAACTGCTGCGCCGCTCCGGTTTCCACAGCGAAGACCTGCTGCGCCATGGCCTGGCCGATGCTTCGCTGCCGGCCGAAGTGCGCCACGGCGCCGAGATCGACATCAAATACAGCGGCTATCTGGCCCGCCAGCAGCAGCAGATCGACCAGGTGCAACGGCAGCAGCGACGGCCGATTCCGCCCGGGATCGACTACTCCGCAATCGGCACCCTCTCGACGGAGGCACGCGAGAAACTGACCGCGATCCGTCCGATCGACCTGGGCCAGGCTTCCCGCGTCCCCGGGGTGAGTCCGGCCGATGTGACCGCCCTGCTGCTCTGGCTGGAGCTGGATCGCCGCCGGCGTTCCTCGCAAACGCCAAACCCCGCTAGGGTGGCGCACCCCTCGCGCTGAGGAGAGCCCGTGCGTCCTTCCCCCAGCAGCCCCCACAGTCCGGGCGGACGCCCCCCCAGCAATCTGCGCGGCGTACCCACCTCCAGGGCCTACTGGGAACTGAAGGCGGAGCAGATGATGAATCGGCTCTTCGATCCGGCCCCCGCGATCGATCTGGAGAGCAGTGATCTCGGCCCGATTCCTGCCCCGAACAAACCGCTTCCTCCGGCAGCAGCTCCTGCCTCCCCCGGCACCGACGACAGCCCTTCAGCCGCCTACACCCCAGCAGCTGCGCCAGCCCAGCACCCGAACGCCCTGCCCCAGGAGCCGGCAGCGGTCGCCCCTGCTCCGGCAGTCCCGGCGGCGGCCCCGGTCGGCGGCCGCGGCAAACCCCGCTTCGAGCACTCCACCCTGCTGCTCAGTTCCCTGGCGGGCGTATGCATGGTGAGTGCCGTCAGCTCGGTGCTCTACCTCACCCATTCCAATCAGGTACAGCAGAACCTGCAGCAGGAGCGCAGCCTGCTGCTGCTCGAACGTCTGCGCAGCCTCGGGCCGGGCAGCAATGCTCCGCCGGTGGTGGCGACCACCCCGCCGGCTCCGACCCTGCCGGCCCCGGTGCGTCCCCAGGAAGGCGCAGCCACGGCAGCCGCCGGCGAACTGCCGCCACCGCCGGAGGAACCCTGGATCGAGCAGCTCGATCGCCTGCCCAGCAGCGATACGGCCCCGCCCCTGCGGGTGCCGGTGAGCCCGAGGTTGGCCGCCGCCGCGCCGCAGGCCCCGGCCCCGCCCCGTCGGGCGGCGGCGCCCGCAGGACCGGCGCCGATGCTGGTGGGGGTGGTGGGAGCCCCCGGCCGGGCCGGCTCGGCGATCTTCCAGGTCGGCGGCAGCTCCAGCAGCGTGGCGGTGGGTGAAACCATCCCCGGCAGTGGTTGGCGGCTGCGCTCCGCCGACGGCGATTCCGCGGTGATCGAGCAGGCCGGGGAAACGCGCCAGGTGCGGATCGGCAACGGCGAATGACCCTCAGCGGCGCCAACCTCACCGGCAGCGGCAGTCTCCCCTCGCCCCGGGCCCTCTGGCAGGCGCCGGTGACGGAGGTGGTGGAGGCGAGGGCCGGCACCCAGCTCTCCGGCCCCTGGAAGCTGATGCTGCTGGGTGATGGCAGCCCCACCCGCCACCTGCAGCTGCTCACCGGCGCTGCCGTGGAGGTGGAGGTGATCGCGATGGAACCGGAGGCGATGGCCGATGGGGCCGCTCCGGCGGAGGTGGCCGAACTGGAGGAGCCCCTGCTGCGTCGCCAGGTGTGGCTCAACTGCCGGGGCCGCACCCTGGCCTGGGCCGAGAGCTGGTGGAACCATGCCGAAGCGGAGGCCCACCTGCGGGATCGCCACCAGCCGATCTGGCGAAGCCTCACCGCCGGCCGCACCGAGCTCTACCGGGAGGTGGATGGCCTCGGCCAGGTGCAGGCCCGCTGGCTAGAGGAGCGATTCGGCTGCCATGGCCCGTTCTGGAGTCGGCACTATCGCTTCTTCCGCCAGGGCCGGGAGCTGACGGTGATCCGGGAGGTGTTCTCCCCGGCCCTGGAGGAGTGGATCGGCCCCGCCTCCCCCATGAAGTTTCGTGAATTCGGTAACGAGTCCTAGCGGTTTGTTGTTGACGAATTGACGGCGAATGTGCTCCGGCCAGGATTCGGGAACTTCGGACCAGAATCCATGGCCCGCTCCACCGCCAGCCACAACGGCGACGCCCAGAGAGGCGTTGAGTGGCTCAGCCTCACCGACCTCGGGCGTCTTTACGGCATCTCGGCGGTGCAGACCGGCAAGCTGCTGGTGGCTGCCGGGCTGCGCCAGAGCGGCGGTGCCCCCACGGCCGAGGCTCTGGCCCAGGGCCTGGCCCGCCAGCAGCACCCAGGCCACCATCACCAGGCCTTCTGGAGCCGCCAGGGCTGTGCCCCCCATCTCGAAAGCCAAGGCATCGAGCCCAGGGGGCAGAGCCAGCTGGTGCGCCTCTGGGCCGACCTGCTCAGTGCCCTGCAGCAGGATTCCGCCGCCGTGAGCGTTTCCGCCGAGGAGATGGCCGGCGACATGCCCCGCGAACTGGTGAAGCCGGTGAACCGGGAGCTGCGCCTGCGGGGCTGCAGCTTCCAGGTGGGACGCCCGATCAGCCGAGCCGCAACGCCTCGGCCTGCCTGCTCGCCTGCTCCAGAAGCAACCGCAGCCGATCCTCATCCGTGTGACTGAGGTTGGTGCGCAGCAGCCGGGCATGGGGGGCATGGGCCCGCAGCCGTTCCACCACCCGGTCCGGGGTGGACTCCCGCACCAGCAGACAGAGAGCGGCGGACCCCGGTGTCAATGTGTCCCCCACTTCCTGCAGGAAGTCGTCGTTGATGCCGAGGTCGGCCAGGCTGCCGGAGACCGCCCCCAGCCCGGCCCCCACTGCCGCTCCCAGCAGAGGGTTGAGGAACAGCAGACCCACCAGGGACCCCCAGAAGCCACCCCCCACGGCCCCGGCCGCCGTGAGGTTGATCGCCTGGCGCAGATGCACCTTGCCCTCGCTGTCGTGGTCGAGGACCACCGCATCGTCGATGGCGATCAGTTGCTCCCGCTGAATATCAATCAGCTCCCGGCGAACCTGCTCCGCCTCCTCCACCCCAGGAAATCCCACCACCACCAGGCTGCCCATGGCCCCTGCGCAATGGTTTCACCGTAGGCAGCGTTTCAGAAGCTGTGCGATTCGGCGCCGATCGCCGGGCTCAGCGGCGGCGGGTGGAGCGGGGCAGGGGCCTGCCGCCGGATGAATCCGGCCCGGCGCCCGGGCTGCGGGGGTCCTGAGGAGCGGGCGGAACCTCACGACGCGAACCGGCGCCCCGCTGCCAGCGGCTGACACTGAAGGTGTCGTCCTCCGGCCAGGCATCCGGGGCGACCGGGTCGTCATTAGCGGGAGCGCCGCCGCGGCGGGAGATCGCCTCCAGGCTGCGGCGCGGCCGGCTGCGATTCGCCGCAGGGGTCGGCTCAGGGGTCGTCTCAGGGGTCGACGTCGAAAGCGGGCCCTGGCCGGAAGCCCGGGAGGGCGCGGTGGCGGCAGGGCGCTGCTCCTCCCAGGGCTCCCGCCAGTCGTCTCCATCCTCCAACAGCCAGTCCAGCCGGTCCTCCACCCAACGGCCCAGGCCGTCCAGGCTCGGCCGTCGTCCGGCGCGGCGCTCGCCACCCCGCGCCTGCGGGCGCGAACCCGGCCGTGCCCCGGCCACCCCATCCACGAACTGCCTGCCCGCGCTCACCCAGCGATCCAGCCGCTGCTCCAGCGGATCCGGGCCGCCGGAACCAGCCGCACGGGGGCCGGAGCGGGAGTTGAGGCTGTCCATGGGACAACGTTAACGATCGCGGCGGCCCGCCAGCCAGCGCTCCCGGCCCATGCCCACCAGGGCGATGGTCAGGCCACCCCACTCCAGGGTCCACAGGAACACGGCCATCGACCCGATCGCGATCGGCGGACCTTAGGCCGCGGCGGGCTCGAACACCAGCACGCAGCTCGCATCCCAGTGGCCACCGTGGTGGAGGTCGCAGCAGGGACGGCAGGCCAGCCCCCGCCGCCGTCTGCGGTAGGGAGCGCTGAGACCGCAGCGGGGGCAGCGGGCGATCCAGCGGGCCGCCTCCCGCGGCAGCGGATAGCGATGGCGCAGGCTCACCTCGAATTCGGCCTGGGCCCGGTTGATGGCGGCCATCCGGGCCCGGAAGCAGGGGCCATGCACCTCCGTTTCCCGCAGCACCTGGTGCACCCAGGCGTGGATCATCTCGTGGCAGAGGGTGCTGAGGGTGGCCTGGCGGGGCAACGGCTCCAGCAGGGGCCGCGAAAGCACGATCTCGCAGAGCTCCCGACCATCGGCGTGACGGCCGTGACGGTAGAAGCCGGCCGTCCGGGTGAGGCGGCCGTCGCTCCAGCGGAGCTCCATCAACGGCCTTCCCTGCCGCGTCAGTGCGCCCTCGAAATGCTCGCGGTTGAGCCGGTGGAACAGGGGCAGCAGCGGTTCCAGGGGCATGGAGGCAGGCTTCGCCTGGGCGGCATCATCGCTCCACGGGGCCGGGATCGGCGGTCGCCACCCACCGGGGGGGGGTCGTCGGTCAGACTCAGCCACGCTGAAGAACGCTGCGCACACGATGGACTGGGGACTGGCCCGTGATCTCGGCACCAAAAGCCTGCTGGCGGGTGGCGGTGCCCTGCTGCTGTACTGGATCTACACGGCGGTGAAGCTGGTGCTCAGCGCCCGCGGCGTCAATCCGCTGATCAAGCAGTTCTTCACCCAGGTGGCCAGCGGCCAGGTGGACGGGGCCTATCTGCTGACCACCAAGAACTACCGCTCCCACGTGACCCGCCAGCAGTTCCTCCGCTTCCTGGCCGGCCTCGAACTCAACAAGTACCGCAACCTCAAATCAGGGCGGCCCCGGGTGCAGGAGGACCAGGTGATCCTCACCGTGAAGCTGCTCAACGACGCCAAGGAGGAACTGCCGCTCGACTTCACCTTCGTGAAGGTGGACGACGCCTGGCGCGTGGACCGGATCCAGAGGCTGGCGGCCGCCTGAGCGGCGCCCTGCCGCCGCGGCGATCACCCCGATGGGCTCCAGCGGATCCACCCCCACCGACCCCCTCCAGGCCCGCGCCGCTGAGCTGCGCAGGCTGCTCCAGCGGGCGGCCCATGCCTACTACGTGCTCGATGCTCCTGAGCTGGAGGATCCGGTGTACGACCGGCTCTACCGCGAGCTGCTCGACCTGGAGACCGCCCGGCCGGAGCTGGTGACGCCCGACAGTCCCACCCAGAGGGTGGGGGGCACACCGGCCACCGGATTCGCCAGCGTGGCGCACCGGATCGGCCTGCTCAGCCTCGACAACGCCTTCCAGATCCCGGAACTGGAGGCCTGGTACGGCCGGCTGCTGAAGGTGCTCGACCGCACGCCGCCCCCGGGGGAACCGTTGCCGGCGCTGGCGATGGTCAGCGAGCTGAAGATCGACGGCAACGCCCTGGCGCTGAGCTACGAGCAAGGTGTGCTGGTGCGGGCCGCCACCCGCGGCGATGGCGAACGCGGCGAAGAGATCACCGCCAACGTGCGCACCATCCAGAGCGTGCCGCTGCGGCTGCAGCTGGAGCATCCGCCGGCCTGGGTGGAGGTGCGCGGCGAGGCCCTGATCCCCGACGACACCTTCGCAGCGATCAACGCCGAGCGGCAGCGCCGCGACGAAGCCCTGTTCGCCAATCCCCGCAATGCCTGCGCCGGCACCCTGCGCCAACTGGATCCGAAGGTGGTGGCGACCCGAAAGCTCTCCTTCTTCGCCTACACGCTGCACCTTCCAGACGACTGGAGCGGCGGCACCGGCGACCCGCCGCGGCCCAGCAGCCAGTGGGAATCGCTGCAGTGGCTCCAGGCCGCCGGCTTCCGGGTGAACCCCCACGCCGAGCTCTGCCCCGACCTGGCGGCGGTGGAGGCCTTCTTCGAGAGCTGGGAGGAACGGCGCCGAACCCTGCCCTACGCCACCGATGGCGTGGTGGTGAAGCTCGACGACCTGCGGCTGCAGGCCGACGCCGGCTTCACCCAGAAGGCCCCCCGCTGGGCGGTCGCCCTCAAGTACGCCGCCGAGGAAGCCCCCAGCAGACTGCTGCGCCTGACCTGCCAGGTGGGCCGCACCGGCGTGGTGACGCCGGTGGCCGAGTTCGAGCCGGTGCCCCTGGCCGGCACCACGGTGAGCCGCGCCACCCTGCACAACGCCGATCGGCTGGCAGAGCTGGATCTGCATGGCGGCGACACGATCGTGGTGCGCAAGGCCGGTGAGATCATCCCGGAGGTGCTGCGGGTGCTGCCCGAGCTGCGCCCCGCCGGTGCCGTGCGGCTGGAGCTGCCCCACACCTGCCCGGAATGCGGCTCGGAGCTGGTGCGCGAGGAGGGCGAAGCCGCCACCCGCTGCGTCAACAGCAGCTGCCCGGCCATCCTGCGGGGCGCCCTGCGCCACTGGGTGGGCAAGGCGGCCCTCGATGTGGACGGAATGGGGATCAAGCTGATCGAACAGCTGGTGGAGCGGGGCCTGGTGCGCTCGATCGCCGACCTCTACGGCCTCGATGCGGCCTTGCTGGCCAGCCTGGAGCGGATGGGCAGCAAATCGGCCGAAAACCTGGTGGCCGCCCTGGCGGCCTCGAAACAGCAGCCCTGGCACCGGCAGCTCTACGGCCTCGGCATCCATCACGTGGGTGAGGTGAATGCCAAGGCACTGGCGCGGGCCTTCCCCAGCGCCGCCGAACTGGCCACGGCCGCCACCGAAACACCGGAGCTGATCACGGCCGTCTTCGGCATCGGCGGCGAGATCGCCCAGAGCCTGCAGCAGTGGTTCGCCACCCCGGCCAACCAGCAGCTGCTCACGGCCCTGGAGCGGATCGGCTTTTCGCTGGCGGCCGCCCCCGAGGAGCTGACGCCGTCAGGGGCGGAGGGTGGCGGTGCGTCCGCAACCCTGGCCGGCCAGACCTTCGTGCTCACCGGCACGCTGCCGAGCCTGAGCCGCAGCCAGGCCCAGGCCCTGATCGAAGCGGCCGGCGGCAAGGTGAGCGGCTCGGTGAGCCGGAAGACGAGCTACGTGGTGGCTGGCGAGGAGGCCGGCAGCAAGCTCAGCAAGGCCGAGAGCCTGGGGGTAGCGGTGCTCGATGAGGCGGGGCTCAGGGAGCTGCTAGCCCCCTGAACCAGAGCCTTACTGGCCTAGAGGAGATGGCCTAGAGCATCTGCTGGATCAGATCGATCTGACCGCTCTCCGCCAGGTAACCGGAGCCGCCGATATTGCCATTGGTGATGCTGTGGGCCTGCACGTTGGCGAGGAAGTAAGCACCCGCCGCAGCCCCGTAGATCGCCGAGACATCGATGATGCCGGAGGATTCCCAGTTGCCGATGTCCAGTGGGGCGGCATCCGTCTGGCCATAGGCCATGGGGGTGGCACTGCGATCGATCTGGGCCCAGCGGTTGGCCAGACCGGTCACCGGGTCCACCTTCCAGATCGAGGCCTCCTGGCTGCCGAACTGTCCATCAGCGGTCCCGGAAGACAGGCTCTTGTCCTCCTGGATATAGATGAAGTTATCGCTGCCCCAGGCCAGATTGTCCTGGCTGCGGATGCCGTTCTGGCGATCCAGCCCCGTCAGCTTGTCGGTATCGACAAGCACCTTGAGGCTGGTGGTGAGTCCACTCGCGAGCAGGCCATTGGCATCAAAAGCCGCTGCCAGATCCACCACATAGGTGGAGCCGTAGAGATCCGCGCCGCTGCCACCGGTGCTGTTGAACACCACCTGCTGGCCGGTCAGGGGGCTGACATCGCCATCCTCCACCCGGGTGAACTGCATGGCGCCTTGGGTGAAGGCGAGAGTGCGCTGAGCCGCGGCATCCGGAAGAGCTGCAATCTGATCGCCACTGCCCAGCAACACCCACCCGCCAGCAACTGCTGTGTTCAGATCCACAGCGGCCAGAGCTGCCGGAGTGGCGGCGATGCCATCGGCCTTCCACGCATAGAGCGATCCGCTGCTGGCGGCAATGCCGTTGCGCGCCAGGAAGTCACTGCTGCCGGCATCCTTGGCGCCCACCCACAGGTAGAGCGGTGCGTTGGCATCGTCGAACAGCATCACCGCCACGGTGTTGGCGTTGCCGGTATCCACAGCGGTGGCTGATTCCCAACCGCCGAAACCAAAGGCCGGCACGTGGTAGAGCTTGCCGCCGTTGGGATCGAGGGCAAAAAAGCGGTTGCCGGGAGCACTTTCTTCCCCCATCAGGAAGATCGTGTCGGCAAAGCCGCGGCCGTTGAAGGCGCCGGCCTGGATCAGATTGGCGGAGCAGAAGCGATTCATCGCTCCGGTGGCAAAGCCGGCCACGGGGCTGATCACCTCGTCGTAAGCGAGGCCGCCAGCCAGCAGTTTCGACTGGAAACCGTTGCTGGCGTCGTCGTCGCTGTCCTTGTCGATGATGAACTTGCTGATGCGGGCCCCATCCACCACCGGATTCAGCCCCTCCACGCTGAAGCCGTATCCCTTGCCGGGGCCGATCTCCGCATTGACCAGCAGGCTGTAGGTGCCGTTGCCGTTGTCGTAGGCACCCATGCCATCAAAGATGCCGACGGGAGCGAACACGGAGTCGCCTGGATTCAGACCATTGGTGAACTCACCATTGGTGATCAGGCTGCTGATCTGCAGCTGAGGCCCACCCCCCACATCCTTCAACATGGTGCTGGCAAACGTACCGGCACCGGCCACTGGCGGCGCGGCGATCAGGGCTTCGAGATCAAACACGTTGAGCGTGTTCGACACCTCGTTGGAGACCACCAGCTGGGCACGGCCCGTAGGGCTCTGCTTCGCCTCCACGATGTGGAGACCCTCCGGCGAAACGCTGCCATTGATCACGGTGCTGGTCACGAACTGACCGGCGCTCGGATCGGTCACGTCGAACACCACAAGCATCGAGCTGGTGGTGCGCTCCAGACTGGCGATGGCGTAGCTGCGGCCGTTGAGCTGGGCCACCACGATGCCTTCGGGCTCCACACCCTTGTCGTCGCTGCGGCTGTCGGCATACATGCCGGCTGCCACGGCGATCGTCTGGAGACTGTTGCCGCTGTCCCAGAGCAGGGCACCGGACTCGGCATCGAAGATGCTGATGCTGCGGCTGCCGAAGGTGGTGATGCGATCCGCGCTACCCACCGCAGCGTCGTCGGTGAGGCGCTTGATGCGGTTGGCATTGCCGCTGCCGCGGGCTTCGTCGGTATAAGGAGCCCAGGGGTAGCCGTCGCGGCCGTCGCCCTCGTTGGCGGTGACAAAGAAATCCTTGCCGCGCACGCTGTAGGCCGCGATCCCGTCGGCCATGCGCAGACCTTCATAGGCCTGGCCCAGCAGGGGCTTGAAGAAACCGGTGGTGCCGGATGAATTATCTCGATCGGTCAGATCTACCAGCTGGGTGCTGTAATCAACCGCGCCGAGGGCGAAGATTTTCTCGATCGTGTTGCTGATCAGATTGACCTTGGCAACGCCGTTGTTCTCCTGCAGCGTCACGTAGGCGTAGTTGCCCAGAACCGACACATACTCCGGCTCGATATCGGTGGCCTGGGTGGTGCCCGCAGGGCCGGAGATGCGGATGCCGTCCGGCAGGGTGACTCCCGCAAAGCCGAGGTCGGTGTAGATGAAGCGCAGATTGACCCGGCCCGCAATGTCGATGATGCCGATGCTGCCGACGGGATCCTTCGTACTATCTGTTGCGTAGCCGCTGATCGGCTCGCCTTCATTGGCGATCACCAGCTTGGTGCCGATGGCATTGAAGGCGATCGAATCCGGCAGATAGCCCACCTCCACATCCTGCAGCTGGGTGAGGGTGCCATCGGCCTCCACCCGGTAGAAACGCACCAGGCTCTTGCCGCCGTTGGTGGCGTAGTCGCTCGGAGAGAGGGCCCACGGCCAGCAGGTTGCCGTAGCTGGCCACCGACTGGGAGGTGTACCCATTGAGGGAGCTGCGGGCCACCAGGCTGATCTCCGCCGCATTCGTGGCATCGCTGACCTGCAGGGTGGGCCCACCGCCAGAGGAGATCACGAACATCCGCCCGGCAAGGCTGACGGTTGTCGAGATTTCAGTCTGATATTGCTCTTTGTCATCGGCGTTGATCACGCCATTGCCCGAACTGTCGTACAGCAGTGGAGCAGGAGTGAGATTGAGGCTTCCCAGCAGGGGGGCTTCAGGCGCCGCCGCCGGCCGGCCAGGAGCGGCCACGCTGTTGGCCAGAGCAGGGGCATTGGTCAGGCCCTCCCGGCGGCGAGCAGGCTCTTCGAGAATGGCGACGATCGAAAAGGGCCTGGAGGCGGAAGCCATGGGGATCGCAACAGCGAAGAACCCCAAAGTGACTCCCCAGGCAGTCATTGTTGGTCATGGATTGCTTAGGGAGGCTCTGGAAAACCCAGCCCATCCACGAGACAATGGGCCTGTAATCGCAGGCCAGGACTGGGTTGATGGGCGGCAAGCAGCTCGGCTTCTCGGATTACGAGCTCACCACGGCCAAGA
>Ga0164293_10000433_pt1 | contig 32904 bp, 29 predicted proteins | sample GEODES118metaG_FD_111487 | JGI IMG/M metagenome (GOLD analysis project Ga0164293, IMG submission 111487) | Eutrophic lake water microbial communities from Lake Mendota, Wisconsin, USA - GEODES118 metaG | ecosystem: Environmental > Aquatic > Freshwater > Lake | place: USA: Lake Mendota...
ATATATTTGGGATTGATATTCGTATACCACACTCAACTAATGGTTTTACATTTATTCAATGTAATTTAAATAACCAACAAATTCCTATGCCTGATAATAGTGTAAGTTTCGCAACAGCATTAATGGTTTTACATCATACAAATAATCCAGAAAATCTTATAAAAGAAATTTATAGAGTTTTAAAACCTGGAGGTATCTTTTTAATACGGGAACATGATATAGACGAGAATAATGATATTGATGGTAAAATATTTTTAGATATATTACATGGGTTATATAGCATCAGTTGGGCAAAAGAAGGTTTTCAAGAAAACCCTGATTTTTGTAATAACTATTATGCTGTATACCGTTCAAGAGAAAGTTGGACTGAAATAATAGAAAAACATAAATTTAAATTAGTTCAAGATAATAACGACTTACAATATTTTTATAATTGTTGTAAAATTAAACGAGAGTACACGAAATTTAATTGGATTAAAAATCCATATCATTTTTATTATGCTGTTTATCAAAAATAGTTATTAAATAATTATTATTTAATCATCATCTATTAAAAAACCGTTTATATAGAATTAAAGTTTAATTATATATATGCAAAATATCATTTCAAGAATTATTTATGGCCGATATTATACAACAGAATATGATATCATGTCGCCGTCATATAATGTGATTAATGTAAAATCATATGATAATATCAGTAAAAAAAATATTTTAAATATTAAATTAGAAGCATCACTAATTGGTATTAAGGAAATTAACTTTATTAATATAGATAACAATAAAAATAGAATTGTTCGATTTTGTGAAAGTGATATAGTATTGTTATATGATTATGTTAATTTAGCAATTATGCATATTATTGATAATTTTAATCATTTTATTCATCAATATATAATATTTCAGTTATTTAATGATTTATCATCAGTTCCTGAGGCGAAAAAATTTCACAGGCTTTGGGATAACCCTCTTTTCAATAAGAAATTCAACATACTTGAGAAAAAAATTAAATTAAATAATATAGAAAAAAAAATAGAAAACATGAAAGCAAAACATCTAAAAGAAAATCATATGCTTAAAAAATATCAAGATGAGTTTAAATTGCTAATAGGTCCCAATAATTTCTGTATGGATATTAATATCTATTAACAGTAACCGTTACAGACAACAACATATCTAATATTATAATAAATTAACTAATATTTTATTATTTGACCATCGTAAATATCTTCCCCATTAGATTCAATTAGAACTTCCCCAACAAATATTACAGCGATTATGATTACCTTGCTCGGCTTATTTTAAATATAACAATATAAAAAATTGATATTTACATAACTCTTAATTAATTCAAATCAAATTATCAATAAATTAAATGGCCGAAATAGAAGAAATTGCGCAAAATGAGCCACGACAAGATATTAAAAAAATCAATATTGTTGGAAAACATATGATACACGATTTACTTAAACTTGATAAAGAAAGTTATGATTCACATGATAAAATTTGTAAAGAACTAAACAAATTAAGTCGAAAATATAAGTGTCTACCTTCAAAAAGAGATTTATCAAGAATTTATAATGAATTAAATAAAGAAGACCCTGTTAATTATCCAATTGTAGATGAACTATATCATAAATTGATAAAGAAATCATGTAGAAGTGATAGTGGGATTATTAATATTTCTGTTGTTATGCCTCCTGATAAATTTAGTTGTAAATATAATTGTAAATTTTGTCCAAATGAAACCATCAAAAATGGTGCGACAACTGATATGCCTAGAAGCTATTTAAGTAATGAAGATGCAGTGCAACGAGCTGATAAAGTTGGATTTAATGCAATTGCCCAAACTTGGGTAAGGTTTGACACATTAAAAGAAATGGGGCATAATATTGATAAAATTGAATTTAGAATTCTAGGTGGAACATTTAGTTGTTATCCTAAAGATATAGCATACGATTTTATCAGAGATTTATACTACGCCGCAAATACATATCACGACACTCACGTGCGAGATAAATATAGTTTAGAGTATGAACAACATCTAAATACACGTGCTGATATACATGTTGTTGGTTTAGGTATAGAAACACGACCTGATGAAATTAATGGCGATGAAATTATTAGATTTCGTAAATTTGGCGTAACTCGTGTTGAATTGGGAGTTCAGCATACCGACGATGAACTTCTGAAAAAAGTTAATCGAGGACATGGAATTAAGCAGAGCAAACAAGCAATTAAACTTTTAAAAGATTATGGCTTTAAAATTGAAATTCATATTATGACCGATTTACCAGGAGCTACACCTGAAGGAGACATGGAGTGCTATAAAAAAGTTTTAGTAGATGACCCTGATCTTATACCTGATTACTTAAAAGATTATCCGTGCCTTGATGTATCGTTTACAGAAATTAAAACTTGGAAAGAAGATGGAAGATGGACACCTTATTCGGAATTAACACCAGACGCAAAACATCTAAAAGATGTATTAATTTATCGTCAAAAAATAACACCACCTTATGTAAGAGTTAATAGAATACAGCGTGATTTCAAACATTCCGTTGAAAAAACAAATTATTTAGGGTACACAAGTTCGTCTATAAAATCACATTTAGCTGAAATTGTAAGAGATGAAGCCGAAAATATGGGAATATATTGTCAATGTATTCGTTGTAGAGAATTAAAAGATCAACAATTTAAAGAAAGTGAAATAGTATATATAGTTAAATCATTTACGGCGAGTAATGCTCTTGAATACTTTATATCCGCTGAGGTAATACGACCAAACCGTAATTTACTTCTTGGATTTATTCGATTACGATTATCAGAAAGTCTTAATCATAGTATTATATCAGAATTAGAGGGTAAAACTGCTATGATTAGAGAACTACATGTCTATGGGCGTGTAAAACCAGTTGGGACACTGAAATCTGATGGTGCTCAACATATAGGTATAGGAAGCGAACTACTAAGAAAAGCAGAACGATATGCGATGTATCATAATTATAGTAAGATTGCGGTTATTTCGGGAATAGGTGTTCGCAATTATTACAGAAAAAAGGGATATACTCTTGGCGATACTTATATGATAAAACCAATTAATCGTAACTATTATAAATTATTATTAGTTCCTGTGATACTTATTTTGATATTATGCCTATTTCATTTTACTCTAAAAAAATAAAAATAAAAAATAAAAAAATATTACACATACAGCGTTTAAATTTATTTTAGATTTAATACTATCTAATATATAATTAGAATTTTATGGATTCATTTAGGCCTGGTGTAAGTATAAATGATATGAATTTAAGTGATAATGATACTCCTAAAAGTGTGGATAATAATCTTGATTATAAAATAGATATTCCAATAGAAACAGAAAATAATTACGACATTGAAAATGATATGAATTCAAAAATAGATAAAGCTTTAAAAGAAAAAGGTGAAAATGAAAAAAGTAAGCAAAATAGCGACACAAATTCAATTGAACAGCATCTGAATGATGTTATAAAAAAATTAAGAGAAAGAGTTATTATTTATGAATATTTATGTAATAGAACTAATGGTTTTTATTCAATATTAAATAAATGTTTTCTTATTCCAAGCATATTTTTAAGTAGTGGTCTTACTTTATTTAATAGCAACTATTTTAAAAATTCGGAGGATAATTCAGTAGTATTATCTAATGTTATTGGAAATAGTATTCTAACATTGTTAATTGCTTTACAAAATGCATTTAAATTTGGAGAAAAGTCTGATTATTTTTTTAATATGAAAAAAAAATTTAGTAAGCTACATAATACACTAAATAATGAAATAATAAACCAAATTTCATATCTAAAAATTAATCAAAATAAACTATTAGATTTTATGACGGAATATGACCATCTTGATCAAAGTATACATTATGATATTCCAAGACATATTATTGTTGATACACGAAATAAATTTAAACACTATAGTTTACCTACAATTTGTAATGGTGTTGAAGTTGTAGAAGAGGATGTTCAACCACGCGACCCAAAAAAACATGTATTTACAGGTATTTTGCGTTCAAATAAAAAAAAGTCTTATCAAATAAATTTGTAAATAAATTTGTAAATAAATTTGTAAATAAATTTGTAAATAAATTTGTAAATATTTAAAAACTGTTTAAATATTATATATAATTTAAGTATGGCTAGTATAATATTTACAGACATTCTAGGCAATTGTAGAGAAGTTAAATTTGAAGAATGTATATCTTTGGAATTAAAATTAAATTTAACACGATATGGTCAAAAATATAGAGAACTAGGAGATATTCTATACAAATATAAAACTAACTATGGATATATTAGTCAATTATCTTCTAATCAAACAATAGGCACTGAAGCATTATTATATATTGATGAATTACGGAAATTAGACTATGATGAACTTAAAAAACACCATATACAAAATTGGTCTAAAGATTATTATTACTAAATATTAGTATTTTAGCGTTTATAAATTATATTATTTCGTATAGAAAATATAAATTTGATATCTATTTTTTTAAATATTTATAATTAAATATTTTAAAAAATGAGTGATTTAAATCATAATATTATACCAGAAATAGATAATGGTGTAACATATTATGGATGGTATTCAGAGGCATTACAACAATTACGAGTATCACATCAAACAGAACATCGATATAAAGGAAAATCTTATATGAGTCCACCATATACATATTGGCTAAAAGATAATAAAAAAATATTGGTTACTGAAATTACAACTAGTCCTATACCGACACCTAGACAGATAAAAAATGGGGATATATATCTGGGTCCTTTAGATAAATATTGGTGTCGTTCTTATAATAGATTAAAAGAATAAATATATTATCCTTAACAAACTTATCAGTATTCATTATAAATCCGCCGTTAAGTGGTTTAGCACCAGTAACAGCCAAAAATATATTTCATTTTTACATAAAAACCCCTAATTTAAAATGGAGTGTTAAATAATCACGATCATTGGATTATTGCCCGATCCAAGAATATATTTACCAACCCAGCAAGTTCTTTACATTCTTTAGTTTCATCATTTTTCTATATTTATCAATAATATTTTTCTAACAATTTATCAACCTTTAAATTATTTCCTTTAGCATTAAAAGCACTATCATTATGAATTCGATGTAATACTTGAATACTTTCAATATTATAAAATTTATGTCCTTGCCTCCACAATTTTAACCACATATCATAATCTTCAAGAACCTCTAATTTATCCCAATTACATAATTCTTTTTTAACTAAACAACTACTGTTAATAATTGGATTACTTTTTAAAAAATTATAACTCGTTATATCACCTAGTGGAATGTATGGAATGCTATTTAAATCACCAAAATATTTACATGGTGTTCCTATTACATCATAATCGGTCATATACGGTATTTGACTTTCCAACTTTTTAGGCAACCATATATCATCTACATCTAATAAACTTATCCAGCCTGTTTTACTATACTTAATCATTTCATTTAATGCTTCGGATTTTCCGTTTATTTCAAACAAATCCAACACTGTTATTCGTGTGTCTTTTTCCGCATAATTCTTAGCCAACTTGTAAACGTCTGAATCTTTTGGATGTCCATTTATACCAATTATTAATTCCCATTTTTTATAAGTTTGATTTTGTATGCTAGAGACCGATTCAGTTATAAACTCAATACCGTTATATATAGGCATTAATACACTTATCATTGTTATTTCTAATTATATAATATATAATATTTCTATATATTTATATATATATATTTATATCAAAAAATTCTGAAATACAAACCATTCATCTTTTGTAGGGTCTACCTCGTGAACCAGTTCAAATTGAATCAAATTATTTATAATACAATCAATGATGATTATTTGATCATCTTTAACTAAATAATTATTTTTAAAATATTCGTTCAATCTAGAATAATATGTGTCTTTCCACCATTTCAAAGAAGATTTGTGTGTAATAAAGAAGCCACCTGCTATAGATACTTGATCTGTAGGTATTGGTACTTTAGGCATATTAATTTCATTTTTATTTAATACAATTCCAACTAATTGTTCAAGGACATTAATGTTACAAACTAATCCATAATATATTTTATTTTTATTAAGATTATTTATTTTATTCGGATTTGGCCAGTTAATAGTATTCGAATTTCGGAAATAACCTATATCACACCACCCATACCATTCACTGTTAAAATATTGGTTATCTATTGCTTCATGAACAAAAAATACTTTTTCATTCCATAACATATTCAGTTTCCAATCTGTTTTAAAACTACTTTTATTGTTTAATAAGTCATTTTTTTCATGATTAATTATCCATTCAGAATTCCATTTGTATGTATAAAATTCATCCCATTCTTTAAAAATAACTTTTAATTTACTATTTATTTTATTTGATTCTATTAATTGTTCTATTACAATGTAACTTTCTCTATTTGTATAAATTACAAGATTAAAATTATTAACATGGTTTAATATATTGCCCATCCATTTTCTGTAAACTTCTATATCAAATTTTGATTTTACGTTATACCAACAAGTGCAAAACGTGATCATTACACATGATATATTATATATTTAATACATAATAATACTTTTAATATTAAATATAGTAATAGTTTGTTAATTAATATTATAATCTAACTCTTTGCACTTATTTATAAAATTTTCTGCTACATGACTATATAACCCTTTTTTTTTAATCCATTCATATCCTCTTTGCTGTAATAATTTTCTTTCTTCATCATTATTTAATAATCTGTTATATACTTGTAAAAATTCTTCTTTTGTCGTGCTTAATTGAACAATATTATTAGTAATTTTAACAGCAGCGGGACTATCAGAAATAACAACACAACCATACGACATGCCTTCAAAAATTCGTTCAACAACAACATTATTTAATATATTAGCATCAGCATGAAATCCAAAAGCAATTTTAGAAGATAAAAAGAGATTAACACGCTCATTTTCAGGGAAATTTAGAGTAGTGATATATTTAATATTTGATAACCCTTCAACCCAATCAGGTTTATATGGTGTGCCTATAAAACAGCCATTTAAAGTATCATTTCTGATTAAATTACCTACATCTTCTAAAAGTATTGAAGAACTAAATGTTAAAGGCATGTAATTATTAATTCTATTTTGTAAATCCCAACAAAAAATATGACTATCTAATAAGGGTTTTTCATGAAAATGTTCACCTGTTAAAATGAATTTCTTAAATGGAATCTCGTTATAATATTTATGATAAAACCAACAAATAAATATTGTATTTGGATATTTATCATTAAGATATTTTAAATATCCTAAACCCTTTTCTTTATGTTGTTCATCTATGCCATGATTACTTAGAAGTACGATTGATCCATCTTCAATACTATCCAATGTTTTTGCTTCTATTACGGTATATCCATGTCGTTCAAATCCTCTGCTAAATTTGCTTGTAGTATAATAGTGAGTGCCTGGGGTTGGCAGTTCTGGACTATTCATTAAATAAATTTTTTTCATTATAAATATATAAATATATATCGTTATTTATTTATATTATTATAGATGCAGACTTGTTTGATTACTGGAGGTTGTGGTTTTATTGGAAGACATTTTACAAAAAAAATGGTTGATTTAGGTTATAAAGTTACAATAGTTGATAATATGTATTCAAATAGTTCTTTATTACCAAGTAATTGGCCAGAACATTTAAAATGCTATTGTGAATTTATAAATTGTGATATTATTGAATATTTAAAAAAAAATAATACATTATTTGATATTATAATACACGCTGCGGCAATTGTTGGTGGACGTCATACTATTGAAAATGACCCTTTATTAATTTCATATAATATAACAATTGATAATGAATTATTTCGTTGGATAGAAAAGAACCATTGTAAAAATTTAATTTATTTTAGTTCATCTGCTATCTATCCTTTACCACTTCAAACACATGATTATCATCGAAAATTAAAATTAGATGATATTGATATTTTAAATAATAATATAGCTGTCCCTGACTTAACATATGGGTGGTCAAAATTAACAGGTGAATTTTCATTATATATATTATCAAAAAGAGTTCCAACTACAATTAGTATATATAGACCTTTTTCAGGTTATGGTGAAGACCAACACGATAGTTATCCTTTTCCTTCTATAATGAAAAAAGTATTAGAAAATAAACCTTCAATAGATATTTGGAGCGATGCCATTAGAGATTTTGTATATATAGATGATATAGTAAACTATGTATTAGAAACTTGTTTTCACGATAAAAAAATACGTATTTTAAATATAGGCACTGGTATAGCTACTTCAATGAGTGAATTGGCAAATAAAATTTCAAAAATTGTATTTAATAAAGATGTAAAAGTTAATATATTAGATGATAAGCCTAAGGGAGTATATTATAGAGTATCAAATGAAAATACAGACTATTTATGGCATAATTTAGAATATGGAATTAAAAAATCAATAGAAACAGGTATTTTTAAAATATTAAACTCAAATGATAACGACTAAAAATCAGATATTTTTATGAATGCAAAGTGTTTATTAAGCATAATTTAAAAATAGTAATTACTTAATTTTATACAACATTTCGGAAAAATATCCTCTAATGAATCTAAATTTATTAGAGGATATTTTAGTACCAAATTATTTTGACGAAATATCATAAACAAGCATATTTAAGAAGGTTTTTTTAGTAGTTTAGTTGCTTTTTCCTAAAAATCAATTATAATTATTAATATATAATTATGTATTGATATAAAATTATATATTAATAATAATTTATATATATTAATATGTTTGATATTGTTATTCCAGTTGGACCAAATGATTATGAAATTATTAGTAAACAAATAATATATACAAAAAAAATATTATTGGATATCGAAATATATATTTAATTAGCTCACTAAATAATTTAAATATTGAAGGTTGCATAACAATTAATGAAAATTCTTTTCCATTTACTATAAATACTGTATCTCAATTTCATGGAAAATTAGACAGAAATGGTTGGTATCTACAACAATTATTAAAATTGTATGCGGGTAGAGTAATTCCAGAAATTTTAGAAAAATATTTAGTAATTGATTCAGATACATTTTTTTTAAAGAATGTTACTTTTGTTGAAAATGATAAATGTTTATATAATTTTGGGTCGGATTATCATAAACCTTATTTTGAACATATGTTTAAATTAGATAAAGAACTAAAACAAATAAATAAAATGAAATCAGGTATATGACATCATATGATTTTTGAGACAAAATATGTTGATGAACTTATAACTAAAATTGAACAAAACCATAATGATACATTTTATAATGTTTTTTTAAAATCTGTTTTAGAATGTGAACGTGACAAATCAGGTGCGTCGGAATATGAAATTTATTTTAATTATATTTTACAAAATCATACTGATAATATTACACCTTTAGACATTTAAAACGCTGATTATTTTACTCCTTATAATTTTTTAATTTTCGCTTTCTTGTTTTATTTTTTATATATACAACATCTCTATTATACGCTCCTTTAAATATATTTTCATACTTTTCTTTTGGTATTCCTCTTATAACATTTGTTATATTTTCTTTTAGTTTTTCGTGTGTTAATCCATCTAATTTTTGTAATCTTGACTTTAACATACTAAAATAATTTTCAATACTATTTGTAAAATGTTGATATGGAACTGAATACAATACTTTATTATTTTTATTTACTAATTCTTTTATTTTATCGTTTCTATGACTGCTCGCATTATCTAAAATAATAAGTTTATTCTTGTATTTATTTGTTATATGTTTTTCTAAAAAATCATATAATCTATCTGTATTTATTCCACTTTTTTCATATAATTCCCAACCTAAAACGCCTTTTGTAGAAATAGAAAATATTCCTGTATATTTTTTGAATACTTCTTGTGATTGCGTTTTTATTACACAACGCTTTCCAATTTCATTATAGCAACGATTTCGTTTTTGTAATGACTTGATACTTGTTTCATCAATACATATAATATCATCTAATCTGTATTTCTTTACTTCATCGTAAAACTCTTTTATGCTTTTATTTATATCAATATCTTTACCAAAACGCTTATTAGGTTCGTGTCTAATTCTTGTAATTTTTAATGTAATATTATTATCTTTTACAACTCTACTTAATTGCCGTGATGATAAATCAAATAAAGGATATTTGCTTTTTATTTTTGAAAGTAATTCATCCATAGTAATAGTTTTATTTTTGTCAAGTTCTTTTAAGGCATATTTTACTTGGTCTTTTGTAATTTTATATGCAACTGGTTTCTTATTGTATCTTTTAATTTCGCCATCAGTGTTATATTTTTCAACCCATCTCATTAAACTTCTTGGAGAACATTTGAATATTTTACAAACTTCTTCTTGTGTATTATCTTCTACTAAATAATATTCAACAGCACTTAATTTATAATCTTCGCTCTTATGTTTCATAATAATTCTATATATTATTTTGTATGTAAAAAAATAATATATATATATATATGTCTATAACTTTATTTGGAACTTGTAGATTAAATAATATTCATAATCATAATGGATTAAATAATCTTATTAATTATTCTCATTCAACAAAAGAAGTTATACAATTTATTAATTTTTTGAAAGGTGAATTAAGTATTCCCAATCCATATAATAAATTATGTTTTAGAACTGCTATATGTGATAATAAATTTATAGATTATAATGATACATATAATAAACTTTTTATTAATACTGATATTTTTATCATAGAAATATGTTCTAATAAAAAATATATCCATAATGGTTTTTTTTTACATCATTTATGCGTTGATAAAAGATTTAGTGGTTATAATAAGAATACTCCTCATGAAATTTTAAATAATTTTATAATTGAAAAACAAAGTGATGAAGAAATAGAAAATGATATTTTAGAAATACAAAAAATGTTATATCCTAAAAAAATTATTATTGTTTCACATTATAATTCAAAACAAAATGGCGAATATATAAATTCAAGAAATAATTTGATAAATTTATTGGATAGAATTTGTAAAAAATATGATATTCCCTTTATTAATCCTACAATTATATTAGCTAATTATACTCAAGAACAGGTTATATCAAGTGATTTAGGACATTATACTGATTTTGGAATTAATGAATTTTCTAATTATATAAATAATTTTTTAAAATCGGCGTTTTAAATGTCTAAAGGTGTAAAATAAGAGAATTAAAATGGGCAAATACAAGTATTTTAGATATCCATAGCAATTTAGATTATATTTCGTATCATTGGTATATGAGATAATTATGTTAATACTTTAGATTCAGTTATAAAACTTTATAATATAATATTTTCTTATTATATAAACCATAAATAAGAAAATATTTCGAAGAATCTGTTTTAAAGAAATACTAATAAAACTTATGAAGGTTTCAAAACGCTGCGGATGTTTTAGTTAAATAGTATCCTTTTTGATATACATATAAAATATATGCAAAGATAAAGCAAATAATTATATGTCTGATTATTTGAAAAAAGACTGAATAATTCTGATGAATTATGTAATTGGTAAGAGATTAATATTAATACTATTATAAAAATACTATCAAAAATAATAAAAAAAATATATTTTCTTCATTCAAAATTACACGCTAATCGTAGACTTATTATCCATCTTTTTTGAAATATGAATTATTAATCTATCATTAATTGATATATGCGAAGGTAATAAATATGTTTTTTCTATTCTTTTAACTACTATTTTTATAATATTATCAATATTAATATGTTCCCAATTACATATTTCATTTCCATTATTTGGTCCTTTTCCAAATAATCGGACATCATCAATAATTATTATTGCTTCATCTTTATGGTGTAATATGATATTATTTAATTCTTCATATAGAGGGCAATCTTTATCACCTTTTCCAGTATTACCTGCGCTCCAGTGACCATCTAAAAATATAATTGATTTACCATTAATACTAGGTATTAATTCATTTAAAACATGAGAACTATCACCTAAATAAAACTTTATTTTATTTCCAAGATATTTGTTTTTAACATTTTCATAAAACTCTTTTTTAATTTCTATAGTATATAAATTAGAAAAATATTGTTCCATAGAAAAAATTGTATCACCTAAATATGTTCCTGTTTCTATAAAATTTGTATATTTTGTATAATCATCGCGTAATGTATTTAAAAATTCTAAATTAATGCCAGGCATTATATTATTATATATTATATTAATTTAAAAAGATAAACTTATAAGATTGTTAATTTTATACCTAAATCTTTATCCAATTTTCTGGAAACATATCTTCTAATGAATCAACACTTAATTCTGATCCAAACCATTTTTTTGGATAAATTACAGTTTTACTTTTATTTTTATTTAAATAAGCACCCCACCAACTAAATGAACTATTTGCTATAATGTTATTCTGACACAAACTCATACAAATCATCTGTTCATAATCAGGGATATCTGTATCTATTAAATTATAATTAAATTCATTAACAGCATTTTTTATTAAATTACAATTGTTTACTACAATATCATAATCTTCATTTTCATAAAATATGAGAAAATTATTAACTTTAGTTTTTTCAATAATATGTTTAATAGATGCTATATAATAATCGTTATCTATAATTGGATGACATTCCTGTAACTTTTTATAATCGCCTAACCGAAAATGTATTGAATTAAAATTATTAAAATCGTATTTTGAAATATATTTATTTTTAATTTCTTGTATGATTTTATTAAAATTTAAAATATCAAGTATATAATTATAATTATGAATAAAATATTTATAACTTTGAAAATAACCTAGCAAATGCACATTTCGATTATTATCCAGTGTAATTTGGTTATAACTAAAGTTTTTTTCTTTATAAATTGAAAATTCTATTTTATTAAAAAAACTTTCATCTTTCAATATATTTTTTAAAGAGTAAAATAAATTATCCCAATAAACTAATCTATTAAAACATACACTATCACTATACGTTTTATTTAAAAGATAAAATTCGGCTTTATAATCAATTGATAGTGAAATCATATTAAATATTTGAAATAATTGATTACCTAATCCACCCAAGTAATTAACAGTTATAATCATTAAATATATATATATATAAGTATTAAATATTTATAAATATATATCATATGGATAAATTATTTCAACATTGTTATTTAATAAATTTAGATGATAAAACTGAAAGAATGAATGATAGCATTAATGAACTAAGCAAATTAGATATCAAACCGATTCGTTTTAATGCTGTGCGACATGAAAAAGGTGCAATTGGATGTAGTCTAAGTCACCTTGGCGTATTGAATTTGGCAAAATTAAAAAATCATGAATATGTATTAGTATGTGAAGATGATAACCAAATTTTAAATGTAGATGAATTAAAAAAATCTATAAATCAATTTTTAGAAGATAAAATAGAATGGGATGTGCTATTATTAAGTGCTAATAATTACAGACCTTTTGAAAAAACTTCTAATCATTATATTAAAGTTAAAAATGCTCAGTGTACAAATGCGTATATTGTTAGAAGACATTACTATGATACATTAATTCAAATTTGGGAAACATCTGTAATAAAATTATCTCAAAATACAGAGCTACATGCCATATATGCTTTAGACCAATATTGGAAAATACTACAAAAAAAAAATAATTGGTATTTAATTATTCCTACGAATATTATACAAAAACCAGAGTTTAGTAATATTGAAAAAAGAATTGTTGATTATACAGATTGTTATATGAATTATGATAAAGAATATTATAATGATATTTGGAAATAAGATTTAAATACTAACATTAATTAGTATATAATCTTCACAATCTTTTTTAAAATTAATTTTAAATTCAGTTGTAGATAATCCATCATGAAATGACCCAGTTTTATTATAATTAAACTTATTCTTCTCATATAGCATTTTATTTACTTCACAATAATATTTTTTCTTGTTTGTTTCTTCTTCATTTTTTTCACCAGCAAGATCTACACGAATATTTGTATCAAAATTATTTAAGAATAAAAACTTTCTTTCTTCTATAGGTTTATTCTTATCTATATCCATATCTGAAAAAATACTTTCACCCTCATCAATCTTTAATCCACACATTTGTAATTTAAACTTTAAATCCATATCTTCAAAACCCCATCCCCAAAAAAAATTATAATAACCATTTACACGTTCAATAATAGATACTGGAAGAGACGTTACACCTCCTACTGACTCAGTATAACCAAAAATATGATTTATTTTTTCTCCAGGATAATCATAAAAGATATCTTTAGATACTGGAATTGTATCTACATCATGATACACTAAATAATCGCATCCATCTATAATAGAAAAAATAGTTCCAATGTTCAAAAGTCTACCTCTATTAAATGGTTTACCTGACTCTTGTTCAATTACATAGATTTTATAATCTAAATTTCTATGTTTTAAAATATCGACAATCTTTGGTATAAATATTTTAAGATGAAATTCTCTATCACGATACGGCAAAATAATACCTGCTTTGTGTTTTATATCCATTATATAAATATTTTAATAAATTATACTTAAATAAAAATAAAGCGTATACTATAGATTATTATGAAAAAAAAATTAATTTTTTTTAAATAGGGAATTTAATTATATGTATTATCATAAATAATTTATAAAATTAACTACAATTTCTACTTTTTATGATTCAGAATAAATCGTCATCGATATTTATTATATAATTATTCAATAAATCATCATTATTTATTAATTTATTTATCTCATTAAATATTTTTTTAATTTCTATAAATCGTGTATTTTTATCTCTATTTGAAGAATGTATGAAAAAATGTGCATGTGATATATTTTTTTTATTAACTAAAAAATTTTTAATTGGATATTTACTATATTCACAACCCCTATAATTATATTTCCATAATCCTAAATTTTTACCTATAAATTCAATTGCATTTTCTTTCATATTAAACTGTGAATAAAACAAAGTATTAATGATATATTCCCAATAAGTTCCACTATAATCAAGAACTCTGTTTCCAAAATTAAAATTAAAATTTGGAAATATAGTTTTCAATTTATCTATATCTCCTTCTTCCGGCCAATTTCTATATAAATCAATTATATTTGTAAAATCACAGTTACTTGGAAAATACACCAAACCTGAATTAAAATACTCATAATGTTTAAATTCATCTTTTTTGATAAAAGACATATTCCAACTATTAAGACCAAAACATAACATTTTATTGTATTTAAAAATCTCATCACAATTTTTAAATAATAATGTATCAGCCTCCATATACAGCACATTTTTTCCATTTTTAGTTAAGCTAAATATATATTCAATAATATCAAACCACATATCTCTAAGATTATTACTTTTTTTATTTAGCACTATGATTTCGGCATTTATATTTAAATCTTTAATATTTTTTAAATTAATGTCTACTAATTCTTTATATTTATTGTATTGTTCAATAGACACATTATTAATGTGATAGAGAGGTATTAAAATTATGTTATTCATATATTTATGTATAAATTCAATATTGTTTAAATATTAAACTATATTATACAATCATTCGATAAATATAATAAATTAATTAATCTTTTTATATTTATCTTAATGATTTAGCTTTGATAGATTTTTCAAAAATTATAAATTTAAAAATATTTATAATCTAAATATCAAATATTATAATGATATATTTAGTGAATAATAAAATTATACATATAAATAAATATTATAGTATTAAAAATATAGTCAATGTGTTCATTTTTAATATCATCTATTGATTTTAGTAAATTAGACTTAGCTACTATAAATAGACTTCTACAATTACGGGGACCAGACCTTACTAATTTTATTAGTATAAATAATATTTATTTTTTACACAATTTGTTAAATATAACAGGAGACATTATTTCTCAGCCATTTTATAACCAAGATAAATCAGTTGTTGTAATCTACAATGGTGAAATATATAATTACAAATCATTTGAAACAGAGTTTAATACAACTTTTAAAAGCGATGGAGAATGTCTATTACCACTTTACGAAAAATATGGAGATGAATTTTTTCATATGTTAGATGGTGAATATTCAATAATAGTTTTTGATTTTAATAAGAACGTATTCTATTTAAATACAGACACATTTTCAACAAAACCTCTTTTTTATTCAATTGAAAATGGACAATTTGGTATTAGTAGTTATCCAACACCTCTTAAACTAATGGGGTTTCGAAACCAAGAAAAGATGACTGCTAATTTAGTTCTAACATTTTCATTAAGCACATTAGAACCTATAAATCTTAAACAAGTATACACATTTAATCTAAATCAATCCAAAGATAATTATGATGATTGGTGTGTGGCTTTTGAAAATGCGGTTATAAAAAGATATAGTGAAAAATACCCTGTTTTTATTTGCTTAAGTAGTGGGTATGATAGTGGTTCTATAGCATGTGTTCTTAATCGTCATAATAAAAAATTTTATAGTTATACTATTACAGATTGTGAAAAAATAGATACATTAGAAAAACGACTATATCTTATTAAAGATAACTGCATTCCCAAACTTTTATCATTTGATAGACCTACATATAAAAAACATTATGATAGATTATTAACGCATAGTGAAAATTTTAAAATGAGATTTACAACAAATGATAATAGTTTATTAAATTATGAAGTACATGAAGACCCAGCGTCAACAGGTTTAAATTATATCTGCGAATTATCTAAAATTGAACATAATTGCCGTGTCTATTTAAGTGGTAGTGGATGTGACGAACTAATGAGTGATTATTCAATTAATGGACAATCTATAAGTAAATGTAGTTATTTTAATGGTATTTTCCCCAAAGAATTAGAAGATATTTTTCCAAAATTTAGTTTTGATGAAGATGCTAAATGGAAAAGTTTCTATAGACAATCTCAAGAAGTGTATCTCATGAAAGAGGAAATGGTCGCCGGAGCAAACGGGATTGAAGGTCGATATCCTTTCCTGGATCGTCAATGTGTTCAGGAATTTCTATGGTTAAAACCTGAATTAAAAAACCAATTCTACAAATCAGCTGTTCATTACTATATGGATAAATATAATTTCCCATTTGATGTTAATCTTAAACTAGGGTTTAATGCGCGCAAAAATATAGAATAATTTATATATAAAAGATAAATGATTAAGGTTATTATATAATGATTCGATTTGGAACAGATTATGGTGGTTATCTATTACCTGAAAATATAAAATTAGACAATAATTCTATTGTTTATTCAATAGGTATTGGAGAAGATATAAGTTTCGATACAACAATATCAGGTAAATATAATTGTAAGGTATATATGTTTGATCCAACCCCACGTTCGATTGGACATGTTGAAAACATTAAAAAATTATTAATAGGTAAAGAAGATTTACTTTATAACAAACGATTCGGAGGAGGACAGAGTAATTATCTAGATATTATAAAAAATTCAAATTGTAATCCATATAATTTATTATTTGAACCTATTGGTATTTATAATAAAAATGATTTTCTTGATTTTTATTTTCCAAATAATGAAGAATATGTATCTTGCTCTTTAGAAACATTTGGAAGAAATAGTAATAAATCTATAAAAGTTCAAGTTAAAACGGTTGAAACTGTTATGACTGAAAATAATCATTCTAATATTGACGTTTTTAAAATAGATATTGAAAATTCAGAATATGATGTGTTAATAAATATGTTTGAGTCCAAAATTTTTCCAAGTTATATATGTATTGATTTTGATGGATTACGAAATAATTACTTAAATGACCACAAAAAAATACATATATTAGAACTTATTTTACAAAAATATAATGTTTTAGTTAATAATAATTTTGACTTTACATTTCAATTAAAATAAACATTTAAAATTATAATACTATATTCATTTATATTAATTTATATAGTATTATGATTAACATTTATCTACCGAATATTACGAGTGGTTTACATTCACACAAAGGAGATAGCTTTCGTGAATTAGTTAAACAATGGGAAAAACTGAGTTTAATTAATGTAATTACAACAAGTGAACCATTCATATGGTGGAATGAAGTAGGAGATATATTACTATATGATAGACCTACATTAGAATGGTTAGAACAATCACCACAAAAATATAAAAGTGCTCTTTTTGGCAATAACCTACTACAAAAAGATAGGTGTTACTCATGGATTTTTTGGGCAAGACACCCTCTTAATCTTGAAAATTTAAAATTGTTACCATATGAAAAAAGAGAGTTTAATACCGTATTTATAGCAAAAGTTGAAAATGAAGTTCAAGCAGGATTTCGTGACCCAAAAAAATGGAAATCTCATATTGATTTTTTTGATTTAATAATTGAAGAAGCTGGAAAACCATATAAATATACTAACACCGAATATATTGATTTAATTCGATACAGTAAATATGGATTATGTCTTCGTGGATTTGGACCAAAATGTCATCGTGAAGTTGAACTAATGGCGTGCGGTACTATTCCAATAATCACACCAGACGTAGATATTGATAATTACTATAATCCACCAATTGAAGGAACACACTATATTCGCGTGAGTAAACCAGAGGATATTCAAAAAAAAATTAATTCTATTTCTAAAGAAAAATGGGAACAGATGAGTAAAGCATGTGTTCAATGGTATAATGATAATTGTAGTGTTCAAGGTAGTTTTAATACAACAAAGGAAATTATTAATAATTTAAAAAAAGATAAAAAATTAGAATCTATTTCTACATTAACTAATAAAAATGGTATTTTCGATTTAACTATTTTATTAAGTTCTTTAGCAAAATATCACAAACATATTCCTGTTTTCATTGCATGTGATACAGAAGTTAAAAATTATTTTGAAAAAAATAATTATGGATTAACATTATATTTTGAAACCATACTTGATAAATACAGTGATATGAACAGACAACAAATGGAAAGTAAAGGAATTTGGCTAGATTTTATGTTAGAAAAAGAAACAATTCTAAGAAAGGCAATGTCTACTTATTCTAATAGTTTATTTCTTGATGCCGATATTTGTTTATTAGATAGTCTTCCTAACATTGATTTTTCAAAAGATGTTATATTATGTCGCCACTATATTCAAGAAGATAATGAACAAAAATATGGACATTTTAATGGAGGTTATTTTTTTGTAAATAATTTTAAATTTCTTGATTGGTTTAGAACTACAACTAAAACACGTTCACATTATTTTGAACAACAAACCCTTGACTACTGCACCGAAGAATTTAATGTTGGATATTTCCCAATTCAAAATAATTTTGGATGGTGGAGACTATTTGAATGTGATAACACTAATGAACGCAATGGCAAATTTAAAATGAATAACGGTTTTATTTTCTATGATAATAGTCGTCTTAAATCAGTGCATACACATTTTTCAGATATGTCTAATTCTTATAATGGTAATTTTAATAGGTTTCTTATCGCATTTTTTGAAAAAACTACAGAATATAATAACATATTACAACTTGTTAATAAAACCGAAGATGCTCAGTTATTAGATATAATCATACAAACATATAATGAAAAAAATCCGGAACGTTTAGATGAATTAACATTATGTATACTACAAAATTTAGAAAATAAAGCAGTCAGAAATGTCTATAACCTATTTGAAGGCGATAATGATAATTATTTAAATAAGATTATTAAAAATCATCCAAAATATATTGGAAAACAATTATCAAAAAGACTTACATATCTCGACGCATTTAAATTTGCTAATGATAATTTAAAAAAAAATAGTATAGTTTGTTTATTAAATTTAGATATAATGTTAGATGAAAAATTTAATTATATAGAATTAAATAAAGTGCTTAATGATAAGACAGTCATAGCTAATTCAAGACATGAAATGGATTTGACTAATGGAACTTATTTTTTAGATAAAATATTTGCTAGAGGTTTTCACGCACACACCCAAGATGCATGGTTTTGCCGAACACCTATAAATATAAAACCTGCGGTTGATGTTGATTTTGAACTAGGCTTAGTTGGTTGTGATAATGCTATTGCTCATCGTTTTCAAATTTCAGGTTATACTGTTTATAATATGCCTGAACGATTTAGAGTAATACATGTTGATAATATACGTGGTAAAAATTCACAAAACTTTACTCAATTTCATAACGATTATGAAAAAACTAAAAAAATTGTAAATAAACATCCTGAAAATGAAGGACAACTTTTAGTCCCCAATTATGACGCTGTTAAAAATATTTCAATAGATAATTTAATATCATCACTAAATTACAGTGAACAAAAACGCGTTTTATTGATAACCCATATATTAAGCGAAACAATTAAAATTAATAACAAATAATTATAAATCTATTTTATTTATAGAACACAAAATATATAGTTAATAAAAAAAATACTTTTCTTTTGTTTTTTGTTTTTTTTTATGCTATACGGCCATGATTAATCACACATCTAATAACCTCAGCATAATTCATTCACATACAACAACACTTCTTTTTGCGTTTTGTTTAGTTCACCTCAAGCATTCCATCCAATTCTTGCTCAACAATGTCGGATTCTGTTTCGGAGAAATCCGTAGAATCATCATCAGACACATCCCTCATGTTCATGTTGCCTTTTGCGGACTGCCAGAGCCTTCCAACATGTCGCGTGATAGCCATGGCGAGTTCCTTCCCCTTCAGTTGGGAATTTTCAGACAGCAGCTCATCCTTGACTCTGTCCCGATTGACCTGGAGAAACATCATGTAAGGGTTCAACGCCCGTTTCACCGCAGATGGGGACTTCTTGGCTTTCTTCGGCTCAACAATTCCATTCTTCTTGTAGAAGGCCTTTTGAAGTTGATGCTCATGCTGATGGAACATTTCAAAGTTGGGTTGCTCCGCAGTGCCGTAGTTCTGATGGTCGGCATGTTGTTTGCAGAAACAACCATTTTCAGAACTCCTTTTGCATTGGGATGGAACAATCTCTCCTTCAGCATTCATCTCGAGAGCGGGAATGAGAGCATTGCATCGTGTGTCGCGTTCAGCGGGTTTGTTGGGTCCACGACGCTTGTGTTGCTGTTTTGTTTGTGCCTGTTCGTCCAATTTGTCTTCTGTTGCTGGAACATTTTCCACATGTTCAATGTGGTCTTCTGGTGCGATTTCCCATTCGTTTGAAGGTTGAACTGCGGCGATGGTCAACATGCTCAACTGGTGTCGCAATTGCCCATTCTCCGTGGTAAGTCTCTTGATCTCGGCTTCAAATCCAGCCAAAACAGCCAAAACCTTGGCTGCTTCTCCAGTAAAATTGGTAATTGTCTGTCGGCTCATTTCGTTCGTTGTCTTGCTTGATTGCTACTTGCCCTTGGTCTAAATAGTTTTTGTCCATCAATTTTTTTTAGCCAACAACGTTAGCAATTTTTCTAATTATTAATAGTTACTATCAAACATAATAGTATTAGAAATATTATTCTACTTTTATAATATTAAAACTAGAATAATGTATTTTACATAATGATACTTAAGGCTGGATTATTTAACAAGTTTATCTCATTCATCTTTCGCAATAATTCGAAAAGGTATATCTCTTGAAATTCTATTTACACTATGCTTAGTCAATGGAGTATTTAATCGTATAATGTCTAATAATGCTTGGTTATCATCTAATATAATAATATCGTGAACTTTATTTTCATCTCCTGGATTAAAAGTCTGTTTTCCAATAATAGTAAAAGGTATAATTCCACTAACATTAAATAGTGAATAATTATTTTCTCTTAATTTCTGTTCAATATATTGATTATTTTCTATTATTTCAATTTTATCATAATAGTTACTACTATTTTTGTTAAAATGATTAAATACTCTCAATCTTGAACGCCTATTTATTTGGTATAATGTCTTTAATTCAGTAGTATTATTTTTGATGTCTTTTTCAGTATAGAATACTTCATTTGGATAAACATTATATGATAAACGAGTATCAACTATTTTTATTGAATTATCAAGTATCTCTCGTCGTCGAATAGGATTACGCAATATCTCATCTACCAATTTACGTATATACTTACTATGAACAAAATCCACATTTTCATCATTTAATAAGAGTAACCGACAATTTCCTTTACGATAATAGTCAATGTTTAATTTGTTTATAATATTATTATCCATATTAATATCATCCCAATCATAACCATTTACTGATATATATTTTTTAATATTATTAATATATTTAATTCGTAATTTTTCATTAGACCCAAAGGATTTTAAAATATCCAAAATTTTTTTTTTATTTTTATCAATAAATTCATCTAATGATAAACCATTTGTTTCGTCGACCCAATTACAAAACGGGTCACTGTTACATTTGTTTTTAATTTTATGCACTGAACAGGTTTGTTCTACATAGGTTTTACCTTTTCCAATTTTACTAATATCGACTGGTTTATAAACTATATTATTACGCACTATATTTAAAATCATATTAGCCAGAGATGACCGTTTTTCTTGTAGTCCTAATTTATTATTACCTATTAATTCATTTATCTCCCTCTTGGGTATTACACGCCCATTTGCTTTACTTTCTGCGTGGCTTAGACTTATCAATCTAGATAACTCAAAACGAAACCGTTCATAACTATATTTATTATAATTTAGGGACATTATAAAATCTATACGGTCATCAGTATGATATTTTTCATAATTATATATTTCATCTTCGGGATTTATTTCTATTTCAACCTCTTGAATGCGATGTATTAAATATCGATATTTACTATCTTTATATTTTTTGTATATATGTGTATCTTTTTTAACAGCTATATAGTCACCCGTTTCTATAAGTAACTTATCTATTGCTTTTGTTTCGTCAATCATAGTCAGTCCTATAATACGAGTAGGAATAATACCATTTAAATTTTTATATATATTTGTATAATTTTCCAATGTTTTTTCAATATCATATGTAGGTAATTTACCCTCAAAAATATTTTCTGGTAATGGTGATGTCCACAGTTGCTCATCCATTTTAATAAACGTATTACCTACATTAAATTCTAACGAAAATATAACAATACCTATTAACATATTATCACTATCAATAACATAATCAAATTCTATATGTTCCTTTGGTAATTTAGATATATCTTGTAATGATAATCTAGGTGTAAACTTCTGTTTTTGTCTATATTCAGATATTGCATTCTCAACTTGTAAAAAATCAATATGAAGTTTCGAATATATTTGATTAGCAATTGACTTTACTGGTTGAAACGGTACAATTGTTCCACATATTAAATAATATCCTGTATATAAATTTTGTCCTTCAACCGTGCTTGTAATATATTTTAAAGGATTTAAATAACTAAATTCTTCAGCATTGTATTGGATAAGTGAATTTATTATATCGTGAACTGTATTAAATGTAGGCAAATTATCAATTAACATGTCTAAATAATTTATTCTATTAAATTTATCCAATTTATCAGTATAACTTGAAGGGAAAACTGGTATAAATACACTAGAAACAATAAATCCTACAACAAGATTATTCAGATTTATAACTACATCTATTATTGTATATCCCAATTTTATTAATTTATCGTAATTTTCTAAAAATCGGTCATAATTCATATCATGAAATTCTATTGTATTTAGATACTTATTATCTGTATTATTAAATAACGCAATAGGTCTTTCTTCAATATTCACATTGGGTAATATTTCATTAAATATTTTAATTATAATTGGATTATCATGATCAAAAAACTTATATATTTTTTTATTACTATCACCTAGTTGTTTATCACATGATTTATTTGTATATATTATGGGTTCTAACATATTATCGATATTTATATTTCTAAACAATAGTATTGATTTTGCCTTTTTACCTAATTCATAAGGTTGCACAAATCCTCTTGGTATTTCAATTACCATTTTACCATCACTATTTGTTGATAATATAAATATATTTACACCAATATCAATAATATCTTCTTCATCTTCACTATTATTAAGTATTCCATCTAAAGTCGAGAGCCAAGACATTGGTTGATTTAATATTTGAAGCAATGTAAAATCTGGTTTTGGGTCATCACTTATTAAAAATTCTATATAATTTTGCAAACTACTTACATCTCCTGACCGAAAAGCGTATTCTATCATAGGATATTTGGACAATTGTTCTGCCGTAATTTTTTTAACAATATGATGTAATAATAATTCTGTTAATTTTGTAAGTGTTATAGTGTCTGAATTTACATTTACATCACTTAATAACAAATAGAAAGCTAATATATTAATACAATTTTCAGATGGTGTAGATAACACACCATATCGATAATAATAATTTTTACTATTACTTTCACAACGAATACTTGTAGAACTAAAATACTCTACATCTAAATCCATAAAACCTCCAAAAGCCAATGGTAGTTGTCCAAACCTACCTGGTTGTAATTCTTTACCAAAACTTTGAATATATGCTTGTGTATTGTAATTTGTTTTTTCACTACTAATCAAAAATTTTTTTTCTAAACGACTATTCGCATTATTAAAACAACACACCGTGGGTATTTTGTTAGGATGCTTATCTGGATTAACAAAACCAGGATATATAAAATTTGTATCTTTAGGTGTAATATATAATGATGTAGTTTTAGTTGGTATCATATTTGTATTTGTGGCGTCTAATGGTCCACATCTACATTCGGGACATTTTATATTATGATTTAAAATATCTTCATCACAATTTTTACAAATACGCCATATAATATATTCCTGTTTCTGATATTCCTTAATGTTTTTATATATTGATTTTATTTCAGCACTTGATATATCAGCTTTACTTTCAAATTTAGAACAACCCGTTTCTTTATTTATATTTTCGCCATCAATTAAATCTCTTGGATGTAGAGGTATTTTATCCCGAATACACCATATTTTTGGACACATATAATAATTATTCCACTGCATTGGTTCTTCTTGAGAACCATACCGAATACTAACACATTTATTACCACTTCCAATAGGTTTATCTGGTTCACAATATTCTTCATCTACTAAAATTTCATCGTTCCCATCAATGTTTTTATTACCCATGTATGTTAAACCCAATGCATGTCTATATTTTTCATATATATATTTATATCGTTCTGGTCCAACCACTTTAGGATATCGTTTAGTGCCCATACACGCAATTGTATATTTTTGTTTTTTATCTTCACTTTCCCAATAAAATAATTTTCTATCAGATTTGTATAGTTTTTCCAAAATAAGATTGTTTGAATTTCCAATCATTTCATAGTCGAAATCTAATATTTCTTGATTTACAATTTGCTCTTTTTTAGGTTTCTCAATAATTTCTGATTGTTCAACTTCAGAAGGTTCTGCTTCTTCTTCAATATCAAACCCAAATCCAGCAAGAATATTTAATTCCTCAATTTTTGTTTGCTTTTCTAAAAAATCAGTTTCTTGTTGCCTTTTTTCATATGTCGCATCGGCCGTATCTATACCAAATGTCTCATCTATAAAATGAATATCATTTTTATCAAATATTGTATAATAAATTTTAAATATAAGGTCTAATAATTCACATATACATGAAAAATCATATCCATTACGATAATGGTCTATTTCTATTTTGTATTTCTTTGAATTCGTTTCATCTTCCTCTGGTTCTAAATAAATTTTAATGTCTATACCATTTAATTCTACACGCTTATCATTTTGTTTTTTTATATTATCGGATGCCTCATTTACGCGTTTATTAAGTTCATCAATATCAGATGAACTTATATCAAATAATTTTAATATCTTATCTTTAATTTGTTCTAATGAAAGTCCCCAATCTGAATTTTTTTTAAGGATTTCAATAATTGGTGTCTCTTTAATATAGTTACTTATGCGTCTATATCTAAAATTAATATAATAGTTTTTATTCTTTTCACCTACCTGCTTTATTAGATGAGGTTTTACATGTGGCACTTCAATCCGATTAAGACCTTCCGTATACACAATATCATATGTTCCATCATCAATATTACCTCTTAAAATAAACGCATTTTTTCTCCAGTTTATACCATCAAATAAAAATTCAACAGCTGTTTCAGGTAAATAAGTAGGTTCAATTACTGTAAAAAAAGGAGTAAATATAGACACTACTTTTCGTAAATAATCATATGTTAAATGAAATTTAGATGAATATTTATACTCCAAAATACTACTCATATTGGTAATCAACTGATTTGAATAGTCAGTTGTTCTATTCAATAATTTACTACCATCAAAATTATTTAAATATACAAAATATGGGTTATCTTTACGGATACTGTTAATAAAAATATTAATTTTATTAATAAATAATTTATAGAATATATTATTACTAAAACCTGTAGGCTGAAAAATAACTTTTATATCAATCATTCCCTGAATTTCATAAAAATAAATATCAATAAATATAGGTGTATGTTCGTATACAAATTTTTTATCATCACTTATTAAATACTCTTCTACATTTTCTTCAAAAATACCATCATTATAATAAATATTATATCGCTTAATATCATCATTACTAGTTGTTAATGAAATTGTTGCTATTTCTTTTACTACATTTGTTATTTGTTGATTACATAATCTAATTTTAAAAGTTAAACATTTTTTAGGCTCATGTATTTTAGTCAATTTTCCTAAATTTAAGGCGAAATTTTCTCTATGTATCCACTTTTCAAGTTGACCAATACTAATCTTATCATTACTACCTATTCCAAAACTTGGTTTATAAATACGATAAACATTTTCACTTCTCTGTTCATCAAATAACCTAACAAAAGGCATATCATTATTAAGTATAATACGATTTAAAATATCTCGAAGATTAAAAGGCTCAATATTTGATTTATTGATGTATTGTTCAATTGATAATTTTATTTCAACTAAATTTCGACAATTTAATGAATATTCTAAATCATCGGGAATATCAATAATTGAATTACCATATAAATACAGATGGAATATTCTATTTTGCTCATCTAAAATATTTAATTCATCTTCTGTTGTTGGATATGGTATTATACTATTAAGTTGTTCAACTGTTTCAATATTGTAAAAAAAACGATTTATTGTTGATAATATATAATCTCGCATAAATACTGATGTAGAGATATTAACAATCCTATTTTTTTTTATATATTCTACTAGATTTGGTAAACCTACCCAATGTATTTCGTTTCGCTCTAAACAACCAAAATTACACAGTGTTCTATTTTGATTAATATTAGTATATTTGATATTATCTTTGCTATTTAATTTTAAAAATGGAATCGAACTACCTTCGATATTTGTTCTCATACTAAAATACGGGTTTTCATCAGGCCATTGTCCAATTTTAAAATTTTTATCAGTTAATGTTTCAAATACAAGAGATTGGTATTTTAAATACGACATAATTACCGAATTAAAAGGTTGCATTTTACTAAAATCATCAATACTATAGTTAGTTTTAGTAATTGCTTCTATTTTTAATTTGCGCTGGGCATCATCAATAATACCACTACTGTATTCATTCTCAATATCTTTAATTTTATTATCAATATTAAAAACACGTTTCATTATATCATCATGTGAAAATCCCAACTTTTCAAAAAAATCCATAATTATTGTGTGGGTTAACCCCATCGTTTCATCATATAAATTATAATATAATTTTGAAATTAAAAAGTTTTTCTCATCAATATCATCCATATTCAAATACGCCCATAAATATTGATCCTCAATCCTATAATTATAATGTAAGGCTATTATTCGTTGAATGTAAAAAATAGTGCTATTAGGTAAAATATAATATGGTATAAAATCAATTTCGGTATAAAATTCTTTATCAAGTTTACCCCAGTTTTTTTCAAAATGTTCACCAAAATACGCAGTTAATTCAGCATATTCATTTGAACCTGTATCGGGTATTACACGATCTTCAGATATTTTAGTTAGAATATCCATTATTTCTTTAGGAATAATTCCAACACATATTGATTTATTACAGATTTCACTATCATCAATTGATTGGTCGTATTCTAAAATTCGACTTTTATTTCTTAATTCCTTCAATGAATTAAAATATTCAATTGTTTTATCAAATGTTTTTTGTATTTGAATATCATTTTCATTCCAATGTATTAGCGTTTCATTAAAAAAAACATTTAATTCACCTTCATTAGTCATCGATGCCTTCAGACGTTCTATACGGTCATCTAACTTTACTATGTAATTTTCACCTGCATTTATAATACCTAACTCTTTCTCTTTTTTATTTACAACATATATTAATTTTTTTTTTATTTTATTTATGTTTCGCGTGTATTCTAATATTACTGTTTCTTTTGCCCTAACTTTATCTAATATATATTGTGTTGGATAATGATGAAAAATAAGTGATACAGGCTTATATAGTGTTTTAGAAGTTTCAACATTATAGCAATTACTATTATTCATAAAATAGTATATATACTATATTTATAAATGTATTTTTAGATAATTATTTATTCTTCCATATAGAATATTTTTTGAAATTCCGTTTCATAGATAAAGCTACCAATCGAATGAAAGCTTTCTGCGTTGAATTCATCAAGTATACTAACAATAAATTCATTTTCTTCTTGATTTAAACCGTTATGTAATACAAATAAATGATTTTCTTGATATTCATCCCTACTTTCATAATCAAAATCGACACCTATACGACCAAAAAAAGTCCATTCTGCGTTATCAACAATACGTTCTGTTATTGCGTTGAGTATAATCTTCATTGAAGTATCCGAAACAAATGATTTTATATATAATTTATTTAATTCCATAATTCCTGTATCAGGTTTCTTATTTGGTTTTTCTGAATTCATAATATCCATTAAAGTTATCTTATTATCTGGACAAATATATTTATATATGACACGACTATCACTAGCATAATGTATTTCAATATTCGACATAAGCAATTTATATGTGTTTATTATCCTTAATTTAAAGTGATATAAAATCAATTTTTTTACATATTATATTAAATTTCGTAAAATATCTAAATTTTTAACAAGCGATTTTTCCTTTCCAAGAGAAAAAGCTATTTCTATATCGCTATCATTTAAAACAACTACTATTTTTTTTGTTTGTATTTTTATAAGTCCAATTTGATTTGAGGTTTTTGAGTCAAGTATTACTAATTTAGTAAATGATCCTTCAGCATCTCTATTAATTATTAATCCTTTTTCACCACACATATCGGTAACACGAGTTAATATATGCGTAATTTCTTTATTTTGATTACCTAAATTAGTTAAAGAATTAATTACTATAGTTTTAGCATCTTCTTTTATATTATCTACTTTTTTTAGAATATTTAATATAGAAGTATCTATATCATATTGGAAATCTCGCAATATAGTATAATATTCATTTATAGATTTATGAATATTGCGTTCCATAGTATAAAATGTATCGCGCAAAATATTGTTTTTAGCGATTAATTTTTGTAGTTCATTTAGAGCAGATGTAATATCAGATACTACATAATCTAACTTAATATCTTCTTTATCTAATTGAATATGTCTTCTTAATAACTGTAAACCTAAATCCAATAATCGATGAAAATCATCAACATTTTGAACATTTGATATTATGAAAATAACAAAAGTTTGTTTATTATGGGTGAATACATGATAGTCTAATTCACGCATTCCCGAAATAGCTGAATTAAAACTAATCATAATTCCCCAACGAACATTATGGGTAATCATATCATTTTCAAATTTATCCAACTCTTTTTTAGCAACAGTATTTGTGTAATTTTTACTTTCTAACATAATAATTGCGTGGTCGGGTAGATGAAGCCAAGCATCTGCCGAATGCGCAGTAGACGCAGTTTGCTCAAACCTAATATCGCCATAGCGATTTTTAAATGTATGTTCAAGAATACCCTCCGCAAAACAACCTTTTTTAGTAGAATTAGATGATATACCTATTAATTTATGTAGAGTTGTATTTAGTTCTGAAATTGAACTATCTGTATTAGCATAATGCTTATTTAATATTGATATTTGATTATAAATACAACTTTCCATTGAAGGTTGCTCAGTAACACAAATTACACTATCTGCTTGGTTAGCACTAATACGGAATTTCATATCATAGCCTAAATCTATTAAATTATATAGTATATCATTTAAATTTTCTTTATTAATATCTTTTAATAACGGATACCTTGATAAATCAAGTGTTAATGTTATATTATTCATAATATAATTTTATTAAAACTCTGTTTTTAATCAATATAATTCAATTTTTAATGTAATCAAATTATTTATATAAATAAATTATATATAAACCTAACTAATATGAACATAGTATACCAGGGCATTGATGGAATAACTGCTACTTATAAAAATTGCTCAATAGAAATAAGTTATAGGGATCATCAAGAGATAATTGAAATTAATAAAATGTTACCTATGCCATTTGATATAGATGCCGATACACAAATTATCAGTATCACTCTATTTAAATGTGATACAAAAGATAGTAGCCAAAAGGGCAATGGTCGTGTATTATTACAAATGATTTTAGATCATATCAAAACATTATTTAGAGATAATATAGTTGTATCTCTAGGCGCATCAAGTTTAAAACCTTGTAGAAGCTCGGAAGAACAACAGGCCAACGATATAAAATTAATTAAATATTATGAAAAATTAGGATTTATACAAATTACCGAAGAAATGCCTGGTATAATGATAGGCAAAATAGATGATATTATATTAAAATGTAAATCATATAGTGCTGGTAGATTAAGCAGAAAACGAAATTTAAAAAAAAAATCACCTAATGGTAGAAGACATAGAACAAAAAAAAGTTCACTTAATATAAGATAATAAAATTCATATATTTAATAATTAGAATTTTAAACAGTATATTTACTTTTGTTCAATATGTGAACTATTTGTGAACCATTTAGAAAAGTCATTAATTATACTTAGTATATAAATTCCTAATAAAGCCCAAGTAGATATATATAATGATGATGTCTTTTCCGATATAGTTATAAGGGTAGAGCATATAGGCGAACCTGTTGTGATGATACTTGTTAAAATACCATACATATCAGTAGGAATACAATATCTTGAATAGATATATACGGATATCCAATGTATAAATAAAATTAAAAATGGAATACTAAAATATTTAAGTGTTTTTAATAGGAATGCGTTCATTATTCAAGTAGACTATTGTTTCAATAATTAATATTAAAAATATTTCAAATTTTTAATGATAATTATATAATAAATAGCTTAATTATAGATGAATAGTTTATAATGAAAATTTACTAATAATAAGTTCTAACATTTCAGTTAGATTATTCTATTTTTGGGATGTTTTACATCTTGTCACATTTAAAATGCCGACTTTTTAAATGTGCAAATTATAGATATTTTTTTAATGTTTTTTTTCTATTAGAAGGTTTCTTACTATACTTCTATGTTTTATTATAACTCCCTTTAATTATATTCTGATATTTTTCTTTTTAGTATATCTTTAATGACTTTTCCTATATTTGTTTTTAATTCTTTATAAGTTAAACCATCTAATTTTTGTAATGTGGATTTCATCATACTAAAATAATTTTCAATTAAATTTGTAAAATGTTGATAAGAAACTGAATATAATAATGTATTGTGTTTATTTAGTAACTCTTTTATTTTTCCATCTCTATGACTATTTGCAATATTAAAAAATTATTTACATTAATTATTTTAAAGTTATATTTATTCAATATAGAATAATTTATATTAAAAATAGTTATATATATATATATAATATAACTTATGGACACTGTTTCTTTTTTTGATACTTTAGATAAAAAAAAATTAATAAATGATTTGTATGAAAGATTAGATCGCGATTTATTTGGAATTATCACATCAATTAATTTTCCAATACATTATTTATTTGATCATGCAGTTGATAAAAAGGTTTTTTCATCAAGTATTAAAAACAGAAAATATTTAAGAGATACTTTAAAATTGGATGTGTTATTTTCATTAGAAACTAATTCTATAACTGATATTTCTGTAGATGATCATTTAACAATTTTATATAAATTTGAGTATAATAATAGAAAATATATATATTATTCTAATTCTGGATTAGGTATTAATAATCAATTACGAAAAGATAATAATATTACATCATGTAATATAATGTATTTTCATAACACAGATGAATTATGGAATAATTTATCTTTAAATATAGAAAAAATAATTAAAGAAGTAGATGGAATAACAATTGCTGATACGCAGCCTAAAGATCAAAACCCTGCAAAAACAGAAGAAATATGGAGTACATTAGAACGAGAAATATCAAACATTATAATAGATAAAAGAGAATATGATATTATTATCAAGTTTATGATTGAAGAAAATGAAAAAGAAAATAAAGGGCAAAATTTATGTTATGCTTTATTAAATTTAATATGCAGTAAATACAATAAAAATATTAATAGTAGTTCATATATAGAACATTGCACAATTAATCATCTTATATCTGGCAGCGATAATATAAAATACTCAAATAAAATAAGAGATATAATTGAATCAAATGATCTTGAACTATTAATTAATAATTGTTATGGACATAACACCGAGATTTATAATGAAATATCAAGTATACCTGAAGATGATGATGATGTAGGAGCAAATTTTACAGAAATTAGACAATTTATTGATAATATAAATTCAGAAC